>SESH01042792.1_pt1 | contig 29074 bp, 44 predicted proteins | sample 3171561 | NCBI WGS metagenome assembly SESH01 (sample SAMN10866947, study PRJNA518727) | freshwater metagenome | biome: subpolar coniferous forest; feature: holomictic lake; material: water; isolation source: holomictic Lake 442 2011 16.5 m and 2014 13 m | place: Canada: near Kenora, Ontario
ATCCGCGAGGGCGGGCGCACCGTCGGTGCCGGCGTCGTCACCAAGATCGTTGAATAATCGTTTGTGATCCTGGCTGCGGGGCGTCGGTCGGTCTGTCGGACTGATGCCCCCAGCACCTAACCTCGTTTGAGGAGCTAGTTATGGCAAAGCAGAAGGTGCGTATTCGCCTCAAGGCGTATGACCACAAGATACTAGATCAGTCGGCCCGGCAGATTGTCGAGGCGGCTGAGCGCACCGGCGCCCTCGTGGCCGGCCCCGTGCCCCTGCCGACAAAGATCGAGAAGTATAGTGTAATCCGCTCGGGCTTCATCGATAAAAATTCACAGGAGCAGTTCGAGATCCGCACCCACAAGCGGCTGATCGACGTACTCGACCCAAGCCAGCAGACGATCAACGCCCTGATGAAGCTCAACCTGCCCGCCGGTGTGGATATCGAAATTAAGCTCTAGTTTTTCGATGAACGACAAAAGACGAACGACATAACGATGTTTCTGGTATTCCTTTAGTCATTGGTCGTTGGTCGTTGGTCTATAGCGTAAAAGGCAGCCGCTGCGCAATGTCGCACGCTGCGGAGGTAGCAGTAATGATTAGTGGGATGTTGGGTCGGAAGCTGGGGATGATGCAGGTCTTCAATGATAAGGGCGAGGTGATCCCGGTCACGGTGATCGCCGCCGGCCCCTGCATCGTCACTCAAGTCCGCACCGTTGAGCGCGATGGCTACGCTGCGGTGCAGATTGGGTATGAACAGGTGGAGCCGCGCAAGCTCACCAAGCCCCAGCAGGGGCACCTGAAGGCCGCCAACGCGATGTTGCGCTATCTGCGCGAGTTCCCCGCCGATAACCCCCAGGAACATACGCCCGGCGAGGTAATTAACGTCGAACTGTTCCAGCCTGGCCAGAAGATCGATGTCTCGGGTACCTCGAAGGGCCGTGGCTTCACTGGTGTGGTGAAGCGCTGGGGCTTCCACGGTGGCCCGAAGACCCACGGCCAGAGCGACCGCCATCGTGCCCCCGGCTCGATCGGCGCGGGTACAACCCCCGGTCGTGTCTGGAAGGGCCAAAAGATGGCTGGCCGTATGGGGGGCAAACGCATCACGGTTCAGAACCTTGAGGTGGTCGAGGTGCTGCCGGAGAAGAACCTGATCCTGGTGAAGGGTTCGGTGCCCGGTGCTCGCACGGGCCTGATCGAGATCCGCCGCGCCGTAAAGGTCTAGATAAAACTATGCCTGCTCGTCATCGGAATGCCGGCGACGAGCAGGATATAGGAAACAGCAATGGAAGCAAATCTCTATAATCAGGCCGGCGAGCAGATCGGGAGCGTCGAGCTGAATGACTACATCTTCGGCATCGAGCCAAACATCCCGGTGATGCACCAGTACGTGGTGATGCAGCGCGCCAACGCCCGCCAGGGCACCCAAAGCACCCGAGGTCGTGGCGAGGTGCGCGGCAGCACCAAGAAGATCTATCGCCAGAAGGGCACCGGCCGCGCGCGCCAGGGTTCAGTCCGCGCCCCGCACCGCATTGGTGGTGGTATCGCCCACGGCCCACACCCCCGCTCGTATCGGGTGAGCATGCCCAAGAAGATGCGCCGCCTAGCCGTGCGCTCGGCCCTCTCCGCCAAACTCGCCGCCGCGCAGATCCGCGTCATCGATACGCTGGCGATCACCAAGCCGCGTACCAAGGACATCATCAAGTTCCTTGGCGACCACACGCTCAGCGGCAAGACGCTGATCATCCTCGACCGCAAGAACGCGCAGACCGGTATCGTCCAGCGCTCGGCTAATAACCTGCCGAACGTGAAGACCTTGCTCGCCAGCTACCTGAATGTGCGCGACTTGCTCACCTACGATACGGTGGTGCTGCCCAAGGCCGCGATCGACGTTATTGAGAGCTACCTGGGCACCGGCCAGGCGTCTGCTCAGAGCGAGGAGGAGTAACGATGCCAACCCCGCATCAGATTATCGTCCGCCCGCTGGTCACCGAGAAGAATACACTCCTGATGGAGTCGAACCAGTATACGTTTGAGGTGCTGCGCGAGGCAACGAAGCCCCAGATTAAGCGCGCTATTGAGATCATCTTCAGCGTGACGGTGACCCGAGTGAACACCCTCAATGTTCGCGGGAAGCTGAAGCGACGCGGGCGCGAGGTTGGGTACGCCCGAGATTGGAAGAAGGCGATCGTCTCAGTCGCTGCTGGCGACCGCATCGAGATCTTTGAAAGCTAGTCACGGCGGTAGGGGACAGCCCCCTGTGCCCTGTGCCCTGTACCTGGAGCAAAGCGATGGGTGTTCGCAAGTATAAGCCAACCTCGGCGGGTCGCCGCAATATGTCGGTGTCGACCTTCGAGGAGATCACCAAGAAGCGTCCTGAGCCGGGTTTGATCGAGCCGCTGCGCAAGCAGTCCGGTCGCAACAACACCGGACGCATCACCGTTCGCCATCGTGGCGGTGGACACAAGCGCTTCTACCGCATTATCGACTTCAAGCGCAATAAGTTCGGCATCCCGGCGAAGGTTCAGGCCATCGAGTATGACCCGAACCGCACCGCGCGCATCGCGCTGCTGGCCTATGTCGATGGTGAGAAGCGCTATATCATCGCGCCGGTGGGTGTCAAGGTCGGCGATATGTTGAGCAGCGGCCCCGATGCCGACATCCGTGTCGGTAATGCATTGCCGCTCACGGCTATCCCCCTCGGCACGCAGATCCACAACATCGAGCTGGAGATCAGCCGTGGCGGAGTTCTGGTGCGCAGCGCCGGTACCTCGGCCCAACTGATGGCCAAGGAGGGTGACTACGCCACCGTGCGTATGCCCTCCGGTGAGATGCGTATGATCCACATCCGCTGCATGGCCACTATCGGCCAGGTTGGCAACCTGGATCATCAGAACATTCGCCTCGGCAAGGCCGGTCGCTCGCGTTGGCTTGGCCGTCGGCCCCACGTGCGTGGAACGGTGATGAACCCACGTGACCATCCGCACGGTGGTGGCGAGGGCCGCTCTCCACGTGGTATGAACCCGAAGACCAAGTGGGGTAAGCCGGCCTATGGCGTGAAGACGCGCCACAACCCGCGCAGCGATCGGTTCATTGTCCGGCGGCGCAAGCCCTAATCGGGGGTGTGGGCACGGCCCACACAGCCCCGTCTGTCAGGAGGATCTATGGCTCGCTCTTCAAAGAAGGGGCCGTACGTCGATATTCGGCTCCTCGACCGCGTCGAGACCATGAACCGCACGAGCGATAAGCGCGTGCTGCGCACTTGGTCGCGTGACTCGACCATCTTCCCACAGATGATCGGTCACACGATCGCCATTCACGACGGTCGCCGCCACGTTCCAATCTACATCACCGAGAACATGGTTGGCCACAAACTTGGCGAGTTCGCGCCCACCCGCTTCTTCCGTGGCCACGGTGGCAAGAAGGCGGACAAGCGCGGGAAGATGAAGTAGTGATGCCTTCGGGTATCGCTCTGTGCCCGGCTAGTTCGCATGTGATGTCGGTCGCACGCGTGAATCGTGAATTGTGGTACAATGGGCGGGTTTGCGTGCGTGTGCGGCGTTTCTATGCGGCCTGACCGCAGACGAGTAAGGCATATGGAAGTTAAAGCTGTAACCCGATATGTGCGCATCTCGCCGCTCAAGGTTCGCTTGGTGATGGATGTGGTGCGCGGGATGACGGTTGATCGCGCCCTGTCGACCTTGCAGTACATGCCGCAGAAGGCGGCCCGCGAGGTGTTCCGGACGGTGAAGTCGGCTGCGGCCAACGCCGAAAATAATTTCGACCTTGACCCGAGCGACCTCGTGGTCAAGCGGATTTTCGCCGACCACGGCCCGGTACTCAAGCGTTTTATGCCGCGAGCGCGCGGCATGGCGAACCGCATCCGCAAGCCCACGACCCACATCACCGTAATCGTGGACGATGGCGGAACCTATTAGGCGGCCAGGACTAGGAGGTTGTCTTGGGACGAAAAGTACATCCGATCGGCTTCCGCCTCGGCTATATCAAGGATTGGCAGTCGAAGTGGTTCGCTGAGCGATCTTACACCGATCAGCTCCACGAGGATCTGGCGCTGCGCAAGCTGATCGCCAAGGAATTGCAGAACGCCGGCGTCTCGCGCATCGAGATCGAGCGCTCGGCGAACAAGATTGAGGTGACGGTCTTTACCGCAAAGCCTGGGATCGTGATCGGGAAGCGCGGCGCAAATGTGGATCTGTTGAAGAACACGCTTGAGCAGAAGACCGGCAAGAAGATCAAGCTCAATATCCAGGAGATCCATCAGCCTGAGCTCGATGCGCAACTGGTGGCTGAGAGCATCGCCGAGCAGATCACCAAGCGCGTCTCGTACAAGCGGGCCATGAAGCAGGCCGTCCAGCGCGCGGTGCGCCTCGGTGCCCAGGGCGTCAAGGTGCGCTGCTCGGGCCGCCTTGGCGGCGCTGAGATGTCGCGCATCCAGAACGAGAGCGATGGCCGCGTGCCGCGCCACACGCTGCGCGCCGACATCGACTACGCGCAGGTTCACGCCCACACCACCTACGGACGTATTGGGGTGAAGGTGTGGATCTATAAGGGCGAAGTCTTCCCCGACCAGCTGGCGAAGGCCGCGATCGAGCAGCAGACGAGCGCCCCTAGCGCCCCGTCCGAGCGCCGCGAGCGTCCGGCCAGGAGGAATGACAATGCTGCTTCCTAAGCGCACAAAGTACCGCAAGCAGCAGCGCGGTCGCAATAAGGGTCTCTCGTATCGCGGAAGCGGCGTGGCCTTCGGCGACTATGGCCTGGTCGCGCTTGAGAGTACCTGGATCACCAGCCGCCAAATCGAGGCCGCCCGTCGCACGATCACCGGCTTCATCAAGCGCGGTGGGAAGGTCTGGATCCGGGTGTTTCCTGATAAGCCGGTGACCCAGAAGCCCGCCGAGACCCGCATGGGCGGCGGCAAGGGATCGGTCGATCATTGGGTGGCGGTGGTGAAGCCGGGCCGGGTAATGTTTGAACTCGGCGGCGTCACTGAGGATATCGCGATGGAAGCGATGCGCCGCGCCGCCCAGAAGCTGCCCATCCCCTGCAAAATTATCACCAGGGACGAAGTGGAGGAGGCCGCCAGTGAAGGCGAGTGAGCTGCGCAACCAGGACGATGAGAAGCTGCGCGCCGAGCTGAAGGGCTTCGATGTGGAGCTATTTAATCTCCGCTTCCAGCAGGTGACCGGTCGCCTGACGAACACCGCTCGCTTCAAGCAGGTCCGCAAGGACATCGCCCGGATCAGGACGATCCTGCGCGAGCGTGAGCTGGAGATCTAACTATGACTGATCAGCCGACAGCACGCAAGATCATGAAGGTCGGGCGTGTGGTGAGCGACAAGATGGATAAGACGGTGGTGGTGGCGGTGGATTATCTCAAGCCTCACCCGCTCTACCGCAAGATTATTCGCAAGACGAACAAGTTTCACGCCCACGATGAGGATAACTCCTGCAAGGTGGGCGATACGGTGCGGATCGAGGAGTCTCGCCCGTTGAGCCGCACAAAGCGCTGGCGGGTTATCGAGATCGTGAAGCGCGGCGAGGAGTAACAGCCATGATCCAGCCTCAGTCTCGCCTGAAAGTTGCCGATAACACCGGTGCCAAAGAGATCATGTGCATCCGTGTCCTTGGTGGATCGCGGGTCAGGTACGGCCGGGTCGGCGATGTGATCGTCGCTTCGGTCAAGCAGGCCGCCCCCGGCGGCTCGGTCAAAAAGGGTGAGGTGGTACGTGCGGTGATCGTACGTACGACCAAAGAGTACGGGCGACTTGACGGCTCGCATATCCGCTTCGACGATAATGCGGCCGTGATCATTGGTAAGGAAAATAACCCCCGTGGCACGCGCATCTTTGGACCGGTGGCCCGTGAGCTGCGTGAGAAGCAGTTTATGCGTATCGTGTCGCTGGCGCCGGAGGTACTGTAATGCACGTCAAAACAGGCGATGAGGTACTGATCATCGCTGGCAAAGATAAGGGGCGCAGGGGGAAGATCAAGCGCTCGGTGCCCCAAGAGGGACGGGTGGTGGTGGAGGGTTTGAATATTGTCAAGCGCCACACCAAGCCGCGCGGCCCCGGCAAGCCCGGCGGAATCATTGAGATGGAGGCACCGCTCCAGAGTTCCAATGTGATGCTGATCTGCCCCAGCTGCGGGCGGGCGTCGCGCACCGGCCATCGCTTCCTTGAGGAGATCGACCATAAGGGCCGCCAGCGCAAGGTTCGCTTCTGCAAGTCCTGCGATGCGGTGGTCGATAAGTAGTCTGTGCGCAGGGCCGGAGCTGCGCTTCCGCCGCGCCTCCTAGCCCCTGGAGAGAGAGATCATGACAGTCCGTCTGCTCGAAAAGTATCGTACCGAGATCGTCCCTGCGCTGATGCAGGAGTTCAAGTATTCGTCGGTGATGCAGGTACCCCGGCTGACCAAAATTGTGGTCAATGTCGGAGTCGGCGAGGCGGTGACGAACTCGAAGGCCCTCGATGCGACCGTGGTCGATCTGACCACGATCACCGGCCAAAAGCCGGTGATCACGAAGGCCAAGAAGTCGATCGCTTCGTTCAAGCTGCGCGAGGGAATGGCAATCGGCACCATGGTGACCATGCGCTCTGAGCGTATGTTCGACTTCCTCGACCGGCTGATCGTCCTGGCCCTCCCGCGCATCCGCGACTTCCGTGGCGTCAGCCGCCGGTCGTTCGATGGCCGTGGCAATTACAGCCTCGGCCTGCGTGAGCAGATTGTGTTTCCGGACATCGACTACGATAAGATCGACAAGATCCGCGGCCTTGAGGTGGTGATTGTAACCACCGCTACCAATGACGAGCAGGCATACGCCCTGCTGAAGCGTCTCGGTATGCCGTTTCGTGATTAGTCTGGGCCAGGAGCGAAGGCTAACTAGTCCAACTGTTTAGGAGGAACCATCCTTGGCGAAGACCTCACTGATTGTTAAGGCGTCACGCCCGGCCAAATTCAAGGTGCGCGAGTACAATCGCTGCAAGACTTGTGGCCGCTCGCGCGCGTATATGCGAAAGTTTGGCATGTGCCGCATCTGTTTCCGCGAGCACGCGCTGAAGGGCCTTCTTCCGGGTGTCGTCAAGTCGAGCTGGTAGAACATCATAACGTTGCGGGGGCCCGGCCACGTAGCGCGGCAACGGCCGCAGCCGGCACCCGACGTGTGAGGAGGCACACCGTGAGCGTTAGCGATCCTATCGGCGATATGCTGACACGCATCCGAAACGCCTGTATGGCGCGGCATGTGGTTGTGAATATTCCCTCGTCGAAGATGAAACTGGCAATTGCCGACATTCTGAAGCGCGAGGGGTTTATCAAGGACTACTCCCTGGTTGAGGGAAAGCCCTTCAGCACGATCGCGATCACATTGAAGTATATGTCCGACCGGCGCCCGGCTATCACTGGCCTGCGCCGCGTGAGCAAGCCTGGCCTGCGCATCTACACCAAGCGCGATGAGATTCCGCGGGTGCGTGGCGGCCTTGGTCTGAGCATTCTCTCTACCCCGAAGGGTATTCTCGCCGGCCACGAGGCATGGCAGGAGCGCGTCGGTGGCGAGGTGCTCTGCTACATCTGGTAGCACGCACGGAGGAAGCGAATGTCGCGTATCGGCAAGAAACCTATCACCCTTCCTAAAGGGATCCAGGTGGATATCAGCAAGGAAAACCTTGTGGTGGTGCAGGGGCCGAAGGGTTCCCTGACCCAGCAGTTCCACCCCGACATGATCATCACCCAGGAGAATGGCATACTGACGGTTCAGCGCCCGTCCGATGGTAAGCTGCACAAGTCGCTCCACGGCTTGACCCGCACCCTGCTCTCGAATATGGTGGTCGGCGTCACCGATGGCTGGCAACGCGCTCTGGAGATTAATGGCGTGGGCTATCGCGCGCAACTCGAGGGCAAGACGCTGGTGCTGCAGCTTGGCTTCTCGCATCCGGTGCGGCTCGACCCACCCCAGGACGTGCTGTATGTGGTCGGTGAGCGCAAGAGCGCCAGCGATCCGCTACCGCTCTTTGTGCGCGGGATCGACAAGCAGGTGGTCGGCGAGGAGGCGGCGCGGATCCGCAACCTGCGACCGCCCGAACCCTACAAGGGCAAGGGCGTCAAGTACCTCGAAGAGAAGATCCGCCGCAAGGCCGGTAAGGCCGGCAAGGCGAAGTAGTTGTGCCGGTGGGCGGGCGTCGCAAGGCGTCACGCCCACCATATCAATGATGTAGTGATTGCGATAGGGGATATAATCTCTATTGCGACAGTGAGGTGCTATGGCAAAGCGATCCCCGCGCGATCTGCGCATCCGTCGGCACACCCGACTGCGCAAGCGCGTCAGCGGCTCTCAGGAGCGGCCCCGGCTGAGTATCTTCCGGAGCAATGTTCATATCTACGCCCAAGTGATCGACGATACGCTCGGTCGTACCCTCGTCACCGCCTCAACCAACGAGAAGGTATGGCCTGAGGCCGACTCGCCACAGACAAAGACCGAGCAGGCCGCGCTGGTCGGCAAGCTTGTCGCCGAGCGGGCGCTTGAGGCCGGCGTGACAAAGGTGGTCTTTGACCGCGGCGGCTTCAAATATCACGGGCGCGTGAAGGCCCTCGCCGAGGCCGCTCGCGAGGCCGGCCTCAGCTTCTAGTGCCCCTCGGGCAGCTTTCCGGAGGAACTGTGAAGAAAGAACGTATTAACGCTGAGTCGCTTGAGCTCGAGGAGCGCGTTGTTCAGATCAACCGCGTCTCGAAGGTCGTCAAGGGCGGTCGGCGCTTTAGCTTTAGCACGGTGGTGGTGGTCGGCGATGGCAAGGGCCACGTCGGCGTTGGCATGGGCAAGGCTGCGGAGGTGCCCGAGGCGATCCGCAAAGGTACCGAGGCCGCCAAGAAGAACCTCATCCGTGTCCCGCTGGTGAACACCACCATCCCCCACGAGGTGATGACGAAGTTCGCCGCCACGAAGGTGATGATTCGGCCCGCTGCCCCCGGCACCGGGGTGATCGCCGGTCGCGGCGTTCGCCCGGTGGTTGAGGCGGCGGGGATCAAAGACATTCTCTCGAAGGTCTACGGCAGCAATAATCCGGTCAATGTTGTCAAGGCTGCGTTCCAGGCACTCAGCGAACTGATTTCGCTGGGCGAGATGGCCCGCCGCCGCGATATGACCGTCCATGAGCTGATCGCCCGGCGCAGCCGCCGCCCGGCAGCCGACCAGGAGGCGGCGGTATGAGCAAGCTGCGGATTACGTATTCGAAGAGTGTCATCGGCTATTCCAAGGATCAGAAGGAGACGGTCACCTCCCTCGGTCTGCGCAAGCTCAATCACTCGGTGATCAAGCCCGATACCGCATCCATTCGGGGCATGGTCTTTAAGGTCAAGCACCTGGTATCGGTTGAAGAGGTCTCCGACGAGGTGACGGAATGAAACTGCACGATCTCAAGCCCGCAGCGGGCTCGACCCATACCAGCAAGCGGCTCGGTCGCGGCGCTGGCTCGGGCAAGGGTAAGACCTCTGGCAAGGGCATGATGGGCCAGAAGTCCCGCTCTGGCCCCGGCCCCTATCGCACCTTTGAGGGCGGCCAGAACCGCCTGGTGAAGCGCATGCCGTTTAAGCGCGGCTTCACCAACATCTTCCGGGTCGACTACGAGGTGCTTAATGTCGGCGATCTCAGCGAGTGGCCCGCCGGAGCCGAGGTGACTCCGGAGACCCTCCACGAGGCACGCATCGTGCGGCGCAAGACGATGCCTGTGAAGATTCTCGGTGACGGCGACTTGAGCGCCGCGCTGACGGTGAAAGCGCATAGGTTCTCCTCCAGTGCCAGGCAGAAGATCGAGGCCGCTGGTGGCACGGTAGTTCAGCTGGAGTGGGTGGTCGAGCGCCACTCGCGCTCGCGGGGGGCGAACTTCGGCGGCCGCAACGCGAAGAAGAAGGCGCAGGACTAAGCGCTATCAACGGAGTCAGACGCTGCCGACATATCTGGTGTCGGCGGCGTCGCTATCACTGATCGTCCTGGGGGACACCGATGCTCCAAGCTGTTCTTCGCGCCATCCAGTTGCCAGATTTGCGCCGACGCATCCTCTTCACGCTGGGGATGTTGCTGATCTTCCGCCTGATCGCGCATATTCCGGTTCCGAATATTAACCCGGCCTCGCTCCAGCAGCTTCAGGACGCCCTGGCTGGCAACCAGCTCGCCCAGTTGCTGAATATCTTCGCCGGTGGTGCCCTGCAGAATTTCTCGGTGGCGGCGATGGGGGTCTATCCCTACATTACGGCATCGATCATTATGCAGTTGCTCCAGCCGCTCGTCCCCGCGCTCCAGGAGTTGTCCAAAGAGGGTGAGCAGGGCCGGATCAAGATGAACCGCTACCAGATGTGGCTGACCATCCCGCTGGCCTATCTGCAGGCGTATGGACAGACCCTGACCCTTGAGCGGACGGTTAATCCAACCAGTGTGGTGGCCTCGTCGCTCTTCCGGTCGGCGTTCGATATCACTGGTAATTTCCTGCCCACCTTCACCATCCTGACCTCGATGGTGGCGGGGACGATGCTGCTGGTCTGGCTTGGTGAGCAGATCAACGAACGCGGAATCGGCCAGGGTATCTCGGTGATCATCTTTGGCGGTATCGTGTCGCGGCTCCCTGGCATGATCGTCCAGGGCTTCCAGGTAAGCACCGCCGGCGGCGTCAGCACGATCATTGGCGTGATTGGTTTTGTGGCCATTGCCCTGCTGACGATTATCGGGATTGTCCTCATCCAGGAGGGCCAGCGGCGGATCCCCGTGCAGTATGCCAAGCGCGTGCGCGGCAATAAGGTCTACGGTGGCCAGAGCAGCCATATTCCGCTCAAGGTGAATATGGCCGGTATGATCCCGCTGATCTTTGCTCAGAGCATCATTATTTTCCCTGGCATTATCGCCTCGTGGTTCTATCAGGTGAATGGTGAAGGCATTGGGAATGCAATTGCCGGGTTCTTCTACACCACATTTAACCCGACTGGCCAGAGCGGCGGGGTGATCTATATGCTCTTGCTGTTCTTGCTGACGGTGGGCTTCACCTACTTCTATACCATCGTGCTGTTTAGCCAGCAGGACATCCCCGATAGTCTCCAGCGCAATGGCGGATTCATCCCAGGTATTCGGCCCGGAAAGAAGACTGAGGAATACTTGGGCCGCGTACTCAACCGGATCACGCTCGTCGGCGCGCTGTTTCTGGGGATTGTGGCCATTCTGCCCTTCCTTACGCAGACGATCACCGGCCTCCAGCTTGGCCTTGGCAGCACAGCCCTCCTGATCGTGGTGGGAGTGGCCATCGATACGATGCGCCAGCTCGAGTCACAACTGATCATGCGCGATTACGAGGGCTTTCTTAGCAAGTAGGTATCGCGGACTGGTCGGTTTGGTGGTATAGTAGGCAGTCTCAATATTTGAGGCTACGGCAGCATTGCAGTGCGCAATGTTCTCCTGCTCGCTTGTATGTGAAGATCTGGAAATTGACCGCGCCGTGATGAGCGCGAGATCTATACGCAAGAGGCATCGACTATGACCAACGTTATTCTACTGGGCCCTCCAGGCGCAGGGAAAGGGACGCAGGCAAAGACACTCGCAGATCGCACCTCGCTGGTTCATGTGGCGAGCGGCGACCTCTTCCGGGCGGCGTTGCGCGAGGGTACTGAGCTGGGTATGTTGGCGAAGTCGTACATGGATCGCGGTGGGCTTGTGCCGAACGAAGTGGTGATCCGCATGATTTTGGAGCGTATCGCCCAGCCCGACTGCGGTGTCGGCGTTATCTTCGACGGGTTCCCGCGAACCAGTGAGCAGGCCGTGGCGTTGGATGCGGCAATGGCGGAGCATCACACCAACATCGACGCGGTACTCTATCTACGGGTGCCGAAGGATGTGCTGTTGCGCCGCATCGCCGGGCGTCAGACGTGCAAAACCTGCGGGGCGACCTTTAATATCTATTATTTCCCATCCCACCGACCGGGAATTTGTGATGCCTGTACAGGCAAGCTCTATCAGCGCAGCGACGACTCGATTGAGACGGCCGAACACCGGCTGGATGTCTACTTCGAGCTGACGATGCCGCTGATCGAGTACTATCAGCGCCAAGGGCTGCTGCACGAGATTGATGGCCAGCGTGAGATATCGCTGGTCACAGAATCAATGCTGCTTGCGTTGAAGATCAATCCTGAGCTGACGGTGCCATCGAAGGAGTGATATGTCCAAAAAAAAGGACGTGATCGAGATGGAAGGTACGATCACGGAGCCTCTCCCAAATGCAATGTTCCGGGTAGAGCTTGAGAACGGCCACGAGGTGCTGGCGCATATCTCGGGCAAGATGCGGATGAACTATATTCGTATTCTTAAAGGTGATCGGGTGTTGGTTGAGCTTTCACCCTATGACCTAACGCGCGGTCGGATCACGTATCGCTACAAGTAACGTCTATCTGCTGTTGAAACGAATACAGCATCCGGCGGCGTATGCGTCGCCCTAGGGAGGTGGATTGTGAAGGTTCGAGCTGCGGTCAAGCCGCGCTGTGAGTACTGCAAGGTGATCAAGCGCAAGGGCGTGATTCGGGTGATCTGCTCACGCACCCCCAAGCACAAGCAGCGCCAGGGCTAGTTGGCGGCATTTGGCAGTTGGCGGTCTCTCGCCTGGCTGCGTGAGATGCGAGTAGTCGGGTGGAGAGTAATCGCGAGCGGCTCGTGGCCGTCGCTGATAGCGTTCATACGAGGAAGTTCATGGCACGTATCGCTGGGGTGGATATTCCCCGCAACAAAAAGATCGAGATCTCGATCCGGTATATCTTCGGGATCGGCCCCTCGAATGGTCTGGATGTGCTGCGCAAGGCCAATGTGAACCCCGAGACGCGGGTGCGCGACCTCACCGAAGAAGAGGTCGGCCGGATCCGTGAGGTTGTCGACCGCGAGTATCGCGTCGAGGGCGACCTGCGCCGTGAGGTGCAGCTGAATATTAAGCGGCTGATGGATATCGGCTGCTACCGTGGCCTACGCCATCGCCGTGGGATGCCGGTACGCGGCCAGCGCACCCGTACCAACGCACGCACGCGACGCGGGCGCAAGGGCCAGGCGATCGGCATTAAGAAGAAGGCGAAGAAGTAGAAGCAGCGACGGCGGAACTATGCACAGGTGGGCGGAGTATGCCTGCCTGTGCCCGCTGTGTGTTAAGGAGATATCTATGCCCCCGAAAGGTCAGAAGGCTACTGCGGCGGCAGCTCGTCAGCGCGGTCGGCGGCGTGAGCGAAAGAACGTCCCGCGCGGCCAGGCGCACGTGCTGAGTACCTTCAATAATACGATCGTGACGATCACCGACCCCTCGGGCGCGGTGGTTTGCTGGGCGAGTGCCGGCCAGGGCGGCTTTAAGGGTTCACGCAAGAGTACGCCCTACGCGGCTCAGGTTACGGCGGACAGCGCCGCCCGCAAGGCCATGGATAACGGGATGCGCTCGATTGAGGTGTTTGTGAAGGGTCCCGGCTCGGGCCGCGAGGCGGCGATCCGCTCGCTCCAGGCCGCAGGTCTCCAGGTATCTGCGATCACCGACGTGACGCCGATCCCACACAACGGCTGCCGCCCACCCAAGCGTCGCCGCGTGTAGGCTGGCGGACAGAGCCGGCAGGATGATCGTGGATGGAACCGCAGGGCAAGAGCCCGGGCGCCCGCCACGGTAGCAGTGCGGATTTGGCTCCGCCTCGCAAGCGCCCATCCCCCGGCGAGCAGATGATAGGATATGGCGGGCCAGCGGCTCGCACACATATGGAGGCATTGATCTAGCATGGCGCGTTATCATGGCCCCGTTGGGAAAATTAGTCGCCGCCTTGGCATCGGTATCACCGAGAAGGGGCAGCGCATCCTCAATAAGCGCTCGTATCCCCCAGGGCAGCACGGCCCGAATGCGCGGCGCCGCCAGGTGTCCGACTACGGGCTCCAGCTGCTGGAGAAGCAGAAGGTCAAGTTTATGTACGGCGTGCTGGAGCGGCAGTTCCGCCGGGTGTTTGAGCAGGCGGCGCGGCGCAGCGGCGTCACCGGCGAGTACCTGCTCAGCCTGCTGGAGCGGCGGCTCGATAATGTGGTCTATCGGCTGGGCATCGGAGCCACCCGCGCACAGGCGCGGCAACTCGTGTCCCACGGCCATATTATGGTCGATGGCCGCAAGACAAATATCCCCTCCTACACGCTGAAAGTTGGCCAAGTGATCACGGTGCGCGCTGAGAGTCGGCGTCGCGCCTACTTTAAGAATCTGGTCGATAGCGGTGATCTTACCAAGTATCGGGCGCCCGACTGGCTGCGCCTCAGCGCCGCTGATCTCTCCGGCACGATTGTTGCGCTGCCGCGCCGCGAAGACGCCGAGGCTGGGATTAACGAGCAGCTGATCGTTGAGTTCTACAGCCGGTGAGAGCTCTTGTGGATGGTAGGTTGCAGATGGTCGATTGTGGAACGCTCTGCAATCTACCATCTGCGATCTGAGATCCTCAAAGCTTTAAGGAGGCTTTCCGTGCTTGATATCGCCATGCCCAAAATAGAGGTTGTGCAGGCGGCTGAGAACTATGGGCGCTTCAAGATCGAGCCGCTTGACCCGGGGTACGGTCATACGCTGGGCAATGCGCTACGCCGCGTGCTGCTCTCGTCAATCCCCGGCTCGGCGATCACGAAGATAAAGATCGATGGAGTGTTTCATGAGTTCTCGACCATTGAAGGCGTAAAAGAAGACGTTACCGAGATTGTACTCAATATCAAAGGCGTCCGGCTGCGTTCCTACGCCGAGCGCCCGGTGAAGGTGCTCATGACGAAGCGCGGCCCTGGCATCGTCACCGCCGCCGACATCGACGCACCCAGCAATATCGAACTGGTCAACCCGAAGCACTACATCTGTACGCTCGACTCGGATACGGCTCGCCTTGAGATCGAGATGACGGTCGAGCGCGGCCGAGGCTATGTCTCAGCCGACATGCGCGATGTGCTGCCGATCGGGGAGATCCCGGTCGATGCGATCTTCACGCCGGTGCCCCGCGTGAACTATGTGGTCGAGAATACGCGCATCGGCCAAGCTACCGACTTTGACCGACTGCTGCTTGAGATCTGGACGGATGGCACGGTGAAGCCAGGCGACGCACTGAGCCACGCGGCGCAGGTGTTGGTGCAGTATAGCCAGACGATTGCGGACTTTAACCGCCTCGCCGTCGATGAAGAGATATTGCCGGCACCGAGCGGGATGGCAATCCCAGCGGATATCTACGATACGCCGATTGAAGATCTGGATCTGTCGACCCGCACCTACAACTGTCTGAAGCGCGCCGACATCACGAAGGTGGGCCAGGTGCTGCAGATGGATGAGAAGGCGCTGCTCTCCGTGCGTAATCTGGGGCAGAAGTCGATGGAGGAGATCCGTGATCGGCTCGTCGAGCGCGGCTATATCTCGCGACCCGTGGGTGGCACGAGTGATGAGGGCGAGCCGGCGGCGCTTGAGCCGGCCAGCACAGAGCAGATCTAGGCAACAGGCAACCGATAACAGGCAACGGGATCCTGAGGCACCCCATAGTATGGAGGGGGGCACCCTGGCTCCTAGAGCTGCAAGGATAGGACAATGCGACACCGACACGCTGGGAAACTGCTCGGTCGCTCGTACGAGCACCGCAAGGCACTCTACCGCAACCTGATGATCGCCCTGATCGATCATCGCCGCATCCAGACGACCCTGGCGAAGGCAAAGGCGGTGCAGCCGGAAATGGAGCGGCTGATCACTATCGCTCGCGAGGACACCCACCATGCGCGCCGTATGGCGCTCTCGAAGCTGGATAGCAAGATTGCCATGCGCAAGCTGTTCACCTTTGCGCCGCAGGAATACTCCGGACGCAACGGCGGCTACACGCGCATCACTAAGATCGGCCCACGGCTCGGCGACGGCGCCGAGATGGCGCTGATCGAGTTGGTCTAGCTTACCCCATGCGAAACATCGCCCTGCGCTTGGCCTATGATGGGACTGACTTTGTCGGGTCGCAGTATCAGAACCAGGGACGCACGGTGCAGGGCGCCTTAGAGCAGGCGTGGGAGGAGTTGACCCAGGAGCGGCGACGCATCACCCTCGCCGGTCGTACTGACGCCGGGGTTCACGCCGCAGGGCAGGTGGCCAATATCCTTACGGAGACGCCCCACTCGCCCAGGACTATCCTGCGCGGGATGAATGCAAAACTGCCGGAGGATGTGGCGATCCAGGCGGTGCGCGATGTTGGACAGGACTTCCACGCACGGCACTCGGCAAACCGGCGGGCCTATCGCTACTTGATTGACAATAACGATGCCTGGCTGCCGACACTTCGTAACTATGTGCTGTACGTTGAGCAAAAGCTCGACGTGGCGGCAATGGCAGCGGCCCTGCCGTATCTGGAGGGGACACACGACTTCACGTCGTTCTCAGCCCTCGTGCCCGACCAGCGCTCGACCGTGCGAACCTGCTACACGGCGCGGCTGAGCGAGATCGAGCTATTTGGCAGGCGGCTGATCGCAATCGACCTAGCGGCAAACGCCTTCTTGCAGCACATGGTGCGGGTTATCGTCGGCACGGCGCTGCTGGTCGGCCGGCGGAAGATCAGCCCCGAGGGGTTTCGGGATATTCTGGAGGGGCGAGATCGTAAGGCCGCCGGGCCAACCACCGTCGCCCACGGGCTCACCCTCGTGTCGGTCGGCTACCCGGCGGGTACACTACGCTGGGACGACGAAGGCGGCGGCGCGTCCGATGCTCCAGCAGGCAGATCCTGGTCTGCCGACATATAATAGCTTTTGCGGTCGGGTGGGCCGTGGTGCGGCACGGCCGGCAACCAGACACAACACAAGGATAGCAGCTGTGAAGACCTACCATCAAACGCATTCCGAAATCCAGCGCGACTGGCTGCTGGTCGATGCCAACGACCAAGTTGTTGGTCGGCTCGCCACCCAGATCGCGACGCTCCTGCGCGGCAAGCATAAGCCGACCTTCACGCCCTCGCTGGATAACGGCGATTTCGTGATCGTGGTAAACGCCGAGAAGATCAAGATCATGGGCCGCAAGGCCGATCAGAAGGTCTACTACCGCCACTCCGGCTATCCCGGCGGCATTAAGGCCACGCCCTACAAGATGATGCTCTCCAAGCATCCTGACCGCATCCTGCGCATTGCCGTGAAGGGGATGCTGCCCAAGAACCGCATGGGCCGTCATCTGATGGCGAAGCTGCGGATCTACGCCGGAATGAACCACCCGCACGCCGCCCAGCAGCCAAAGGTCTGGACGCCACGCTAAGTAAGGAGATAGTTTGATGGATGCGAAGCGCTACTACCAGGGCACCGGGCGGCGGAAGACGTCAGTCGCACGGGTGCGCCTATTCCCCGGCAGCGGGGAGTTCGTGGTGAACGGACGGAACACAGAGGACTACTTCGGGATGCGCGACCTGCTCCAGCGCAATATCCGCCATCCGCTGGCCATCACCAATAATCTGAGCAGCTTCAATGTGCTGGTGAAGGTGAAGGGCGGCGGCGTCGCCAGTCAGGCCGGCGCGGTGCGTCACGGCATCGCCCGCGCACTGCTCGATCTTGATGGAGATCTGCGGGCGGTGCTGAAGAAGGCTGGCTTCCTCACCCGCGACCCGCGTATGAAGGAGCGCAAAAAGGTTGGCCTGAAGCGCGCGCGCAAGGCGCCGCAGTACACCAAGCGGTAGAGCCTGCCGAGGCAGCTATGTAACGATAGGGGGTGGGTTTCAGGGAGGGCTTCGCCTTCCTTGGCCCTCCCCTCTTTCATATTTATGCGCGTTATTACTGGTAAAGCCAAAGGTCATACGTTGAAGGCCCCCAAGGGCCTGGGCACGCGCCCGATGCTCGATAAGGTCAAGGGGTCACTCTTCTCGATCTTGGAGGGCTATGGGCCGATCCGTGGGCGCGTCCTCGACCTTTATGCGGGGACGGGATCGCTCGGGATCGAGTGCCTCTCGCGAGGTGCCAGCGCGGCAGACTTTGTCGAGCAGAGCGCCCACGTGTGCGCGATTATTGTCGATAACCTGCGCCATACCAAGCTCGACGCGCTCGGCAAGGTGCATAAAGTGCCGGTAGATCGTTTTTTGCAGGGCCATCGGGGTGTTGGGCACTATGATATAATTGTGATGGATCCACCCTACGCCGACCCGCAGATCGAGAATACGATCATGACCGTGGCGACGATACAGGTCGGGCACCCCGGCAGCCTGCTGATCGTCGGGCACTCGGCGCGCGTCCCGCTGGCAGATAGCTACCCGCTGCTGACACGTATCAAGTTCCGGCGCCTTGGGGACTCCTGCTTCTCGATCTTTGAACTTGGCACCGGCTCAGAAGCCGAGGCCGCATAGCGGCTCACGTGCCGATGGCCTCTTCGGGCCACCAGCGGCCCCGCAAAATCTAACCCTATGCGTATTGCCGTATACCCAGGCAGCTTCGACCCGATCACCTACGCGCACCTGGATATTGCCGCGCGGGCGTGCCGGGTGTTCGACCGCGTGGTGATGAGCGTCTTCGACCAGCCTAAGAAAAACTTGCTCTTCAGTACCGAGGAGCGCCTGGATCTGCTGCGCGAGGCGACCCAGCACATGCCTGGGGTTGAGGTGGCCAGCTACAGCGTGATCACGGTGGACTTCGCCCGCGCGATCGGCGCATGCGCCCTCGTGCGTGGGATGCGGACGGTCAGCGACTTCGAGGCCGAATTTCAGATGTCCCAAATTAATCGGTCGCTCGATGCGGAGATCGAGGTGGTACTCTTGGCGTCCAGCCTGAGGTATGGGCACGTCAGCTCAAGCGCGGTACGCGAGATGGCTGGCCTGGGCCGTGACCCTGTGGAGTTTGTGCCGCCGCACGTGGTCGCGGCGCTGCGCCAGAAGTTCGCGCAAAGGGGGTGACGGCCATCGAACTGGACGATTTGATCGACGAGGTGGAGGATGCGCTGGCAGAGGGCCGGCGGGTGCCGTTTAGCGGACGCCTGCTGGTAGACGAGGAGCGCATTCTAGACATCATCGATCGGATGCGGGTCGCCATTCCTGAGGAGCAGAAGCGGGCGCGGCGGATCATCCAGGAGCAGGAGCGGCTGATCGCCGAGGCGCAGGCGCGGGTGCAGCAGGTTCTCGATGAGCGCGGGCTGCTGGAGGCGATCAACACGGAGCGTGCGCGGCTGCTCCAGCAGGCCGAGCATGAGGCCGCACAGGTGCGCGCAGGTGCCGATGAGTACGCGCGGCAGGTACTTGAGGAAATCGACGAGCGCCTGATGAAGCTGGTGACGAGCGTGCGCAATGGGTTGAGCGCCCTTGGCAGCAATGCGTCGGTGCCTGAGCATTAGACGGCGAGCCTGCGACGCGCTTGACAATAGCAAGGCCCCTGGCCTATAATGCGGCGTTTGTAGCGCATGGCAGCAGCGCCGTATACGGATATGTCAACCATCAAGTTTAATGTCGCGCAGTTGCTGCGCGAGATGATCGGCGCTCGGCGCGACTATACCTTCACGGAAGAGGCGCTCCCGCTCGATGATCAATTGGTGTTGCGCGGGATCAGCGGTGATGTGCGCTTCATGCGTACGGTTACGGGGGTCTATGCCCACGTGCGTGCGCGCGGTGTGGTGGAGATGATCTGTGTGCGCTCGCTGGAGCCGTTCGACTACCCGGTCAAGGTGGACTTCAGCGACGAGTTCCACTCGGTCGTGGATGTGATGAACGGCGATGGGCTGCCTGAGCCAACCGAAGACGACCCATACCTGCTCAGTGAGTTGCATATGGCCGACGTCGGTGACGCGATCCGGGACTACACGCTGCTGGAGTTGCCGATCAACCCGGTCAGCCTGGCGTATCGCGACAAGCCGGTGAGCTACACGGTTCAGTCCGACGGCATTGAGGACGAGCAGACGGACGACATTGTGGACAGCCGGTTCGAGGCGCTGAGAGCCTGGGCGGCGCAGCAGAACAACAAGCAGAGCAGGAGTTAAAACATTCATGGGTGCACTACCAAAACGAAAAGTGTCGCGCCATCGCCGTGGCAACCGCCGCCAGCACCTGGCGCTCAGCGCGCCGACGCTGGTGACCTGCCCGAAGTGCGGCAACCTGATGCGCGCACACGTCGCCTGTCAGGACTGCGGCACCTACAAGGGGCGTCAGGTGATCGCCATTGCCACCAAAACCACTGATAGCCGCTAGGGTTCAGCCCTCCTGCGATAGCGTGATGGCGAGCGAGGGGCGACCGGCCGGTGTTCTCACCGCGTCGGCCGCCCCTTGCATGTAGTGAAAGGCAGCGAAGCAGTGAGTAGCTCACGCTATGCGGCGATCATTGGCTGGGGCATGGCGGTTCCGCAGCAGGTGGTCACCAACGAGGATCTCGCCCGGAGGATCGACACCACCGACGAGTGGATTCGCTCGCGCACCGGGATCACCGAGCGGCGCGTCGCCGAGTCCGGTGTGTTCACCTCGACCCTGGCGACCGCCGCAGGCCGCGAGGCCATGGAGCGGGCGGGGGTGACGCCAGGCGAGATCGACATGGTGATCGTGGCCACATGCACGCCCGACCGGCCATTCCCGGCGACGGCATGTGCAGTCCAGGCCAATCTCGGCATCACACGCGCCCCCGCCTTCGACATCGCCGCCGCATGTAGCGGGTTCGTCTACGGGATGAGCGTGGCCACCGGGATGATCAGGAGCGGCATGAGCCGCCGCCTGCTCCTGATCGCCGCCGATATCTTCACTCACCTGATCGATTGGAGCGACCGCAATACCTGTGTACTCTTTGGTGATGGGGCCGGGGCCGTGGTACTCCAGGCCACTGAGGAGCGGCTGGGGCTGCTCAGCGCGCAGATCGGCGCGGATGGCGGGGGCGAGACGATGATGGCGGTTGATGCCGGGGGCACACGCATGCCGGCCACCGCCGATCTGCTCGCTCAGGGGAGGCAGTACGTCTACATGAACGGCCGCGAGATCTTTAAGCACGCGGTGCGCGAGATGTGCGACTCGGCCACGCGCGTGGTGGAAGAAGCCGGGCTGAGCCTCAGTGATATCAGCCTGGTCATCCCACACCAGGCCAATGTGCGGATCATCGACGCTGTGACGAAGCGGCTTGGGTTGCCCGCCGACCGGGTGGTGGTCAACCTCACCCGCTACGGGAACACTTCGGCTGCATCGGTGCCAATCGCCCTGTATGAGGCGGTGCAGCAGGGCCGGGTGAAGGATGGCGACTATCTGCTGCTCACAGCATTTGGCGGCGGGCTGACCTGGGGATCGACAGTGATACGCTGGGGCAAGCCATAGTGCGCTATCGCGCAGGGAATAGAGAATAGGTAACCGATGAGTATTGCATGGGTATTTCCAGGCCAGGGCTCGCAGGCCGTTGGCATGGGCCACGACATCTACGAACACTTCCCTGTGGCCCGTGCTATCTTTGATCAGGCCGACGATCTTTTGGACATGCCGTTGAGCAGCCTGTGCTTCGAGGGGCCGGAAGCGGATCTGATCGCGACAGAGAACGCCCAGCCGGCGCTGCTGACGGTCAGCACGGCGCTGCTGCGCGTGCTCGAGGATCTCGGCGGGGAGCGGCTGGCCCGCCCACAGGCGGTGGCCGGACACAGCCTCGGCGAGTATTCGGCGCTGGTTGCCGGAGGCGCGCTCGACTTCCCCACCGCTCTGCGGCTGGTGCGGCGGCGCGGCGAGCTAATGGCCGAGGCTCACGAGGGCAGCATGGCCGCCGTGATTGGTCTGGCCCAGGAGATCCTTGAGGAGATCTGCCAGAGCGTCAGCACCCCGCCAGAGGGCGAGGTGAGCGCGGCTAGCAGCACCGTGGTGGTGGCGAACTATAACGCCCCCGACCAACTGGTGATCAGCGGGGGCGCGCTGGCGGTGGAGCGCGCATCGCTGCAAGCGCGGGAGCGTGGGGCAAAACGAGTGCTGCCGCTCAGAGTGAGCGCCGCCTTTCATTCGCCGCTGATGACCCAAGCGGCTGAAGGCATGGCCCACGAGCTGGCACGTGCCGATGTGCGCGACCTGGGCGTGCCGTTGATCGCAAATGTGACCGCCCTGGAGCTGCGTGGGGCCGCCGAGGTGCGGCGCGAGGCGGTGGCGCAGGTGGTGGCCCCCGTACGCTGGATCGCCTCGATCCAGGCGATGGTGGCGATGGGATGTACGACCTTTGTGGAGATCGGGCCTGGCAAAGTCCTCACCGGCCTTATTCGACGCATCGCACCTCAGGCGCGAACGGTGACAATGAGCACTGCGGCCGATGTGCGGGCGTTTGTAGCAGAGAGCAGCTGATGTCGCTTCAAGATCAGGTTGCAATAGTCACTGGCGCATCACGTGGGATTGGCCGGGCGGTGGCTCTCGATCTAGCTCGCCAGGGGGCCAGCGTGCTGATCAACTATCAGCGCAACGCGGCGGCCGCCGAGGAGGTGGTGGCGCACATCCGTGAGGCAGGCGGCGATGCAGTCGCCCACTGTGCCGATGTGAGCGACGAGGCTGCCGTCGCGTCGATCTTCGAGACAACCCTTTCACGCTGGGGCCGCCTCGATATTCTTGTGAGCAACGCTGGGGCCACCGTTGATGCCCCGCTGATGCGGCTCAAGCCCGAACAGTGGCACCATGTGATCGAGACCGATCTGACCTCGGTGTTCCTGTGCTGTCGGGCGGCCCTGCCGGCGATGCGAAGCCGCAAGTACGGGCGGATCATCACCATGGGTTCGCTGGCCGGACTGGCAGGTAATGTCGGGCAGACAAGCTACGCAGCGGCGAAGGCCGGCCTGGTGGGTTTCACGCGGGCGCTGGCGCGCGAGGTGGCCGCCGAGGGGATCACCGCAAATGTCGTTGCGCCAGGCTATATCGACACCGACTTTGTGGATAATATCTCGCCCGCGATCCGAGAGTGGGCGATCAACATCATCGCCATGCGCCGCTTTGGCACGACCGATGAGGTTGCGGCTGCGGTGAGCTTTCTGGCCTCACCACGGGCCTCGTATATCACCGGACATGTGCTGACGCTCGATGGCGGATGGGTAATGCCGTAGGAGGGCGCGATGGATTTCACGGGGCAAGTGGCGATCGTCACCGGCGGATCGCGGGGGATTGGACGAGCGGTGGTGTGCGACCTCGCCCGCCGGGGCGTAAAGGTGCTGTTCTGCTACCGTGAGCGCACGGAGGCGGCGGACGAGACTCTGGCGCTGGTGCGGGATGCCGACGGTGTGGCCGAGGCCATCCAGGCCGATGTGGCCAATCCGGCGACGGGGACTGCGCTGGTGCAGGCGGTGATAGAGCGCTGGGGACGGCTAGACATCCTGGTGAACTGCGCCGGCCGCGCAAGCTACGGCCCGATCGAGGAGATGAGTACCGCGCGCTGGCGCGATGTGATCGCCACGAATCTGACGGGCGTGTACCACACCTGCCGGGCGGCCATGCGACCGATGATGCAGCGGCGCTACGGGCGGATTGTGAACCTCTCGGCGCTCCACGCCAACGGCGGGTTCCCTGGCCAGGCCGACTACTCAGCGGCCACAGCGGGCGTGCAGGGCTTCACGCGCTCGCTGGCCCGCGAGGCGGCCGCGTGGTCGATCACGGTGAACTCGGTGGCACCGGGCTTTGTACAAACAGAGATGCTCGACCCGCTGCCGGGCGAGGTACGAGCGTGGGGCGAGGGGATCATCGCGATGCGCCGTGCCGGACGCCCCGAGGAGGTCGCGGCAGCGGTGGTCTTCTTGTCATCCTCAATGGCCTCCTACATCACCGGGCACGCCCTCGCCGTCGATGGCGGCTGGAGAATGGCGGGGTAGATACTGAGGCGCTGAGACCGAAGCGAACGCGAAGAGGGGCCGCAGGCACAAATGCCTGCGGCCCCTCTTCGCACGTTACTTTTTGGGTTTTCCTACCTTACTTTTACTGGTCTTGCTACGTCCGTTCGAAGTCCGTCGTCGTCCATCCGCCGAGCGTACAGGGAGTCCGTCTTCCGATCGTACAAGCTTGACACCCCAAGAGACCAGCCCCGCCGTCTGTGTCCTCCTGCCCACCTACTCATCCGTGCAGACCCTCAGCTGCCCTCCAATCAGCGCGGTTGCCGCCCCCTGCTCTGCGGCGGTGCGTCGGCAGTCGCTGTGTCGGCTTTTGCCTTTGGGTATGGCTCCGATCTCTGCGTAGGATTCTTGTTTTGTTCCTTACGCTGTGAGCTTTGCGCTGGAGGTGGCCATCTCGCTCGCACAGCATCCGACCGCTACATCAGCGATCCGGCGCTTGTTTGTTAGTTTCCCTGGCGAGGCAGCGCCTGCCATTTCCCCTAACGTACGCTTCGCCTCTACAAATCGCTTTACACTAGAGGCTAACGCTTGCCATCTGGCCACACATATTCGGCTGTACAGGTTCACTGGTCGGTTGCTGTTCTCTTGAGGCTTCGTGGCTATAATAGCACTGTGACGCATTAAAATCAAGTAGTTAATCGTGAATTAACGATAATGGAGCAAGATCGCCGGGTGATTCGGCGATCTATGGCGGCATAATGCCTAATGTGTACGGGGGTGTAGTAATTTCTAGTGTAAAGTGTTTTTTGTGCTATCAGCAGCGACGCGCTCGGCAACGGCCTTACCGGAGAGGAGTACCAGCGGGATTCCGCCGCCGGGGTGGGTGCCGCCACCGACAAAGTACAGATTGCGGAGTCCGTGGGCGCGCAGGGGTGGGCGCATAAACGCCGAGAACGGGTTATTCGAGGAGAGACCGTAGATCGCACCACCTGCAGCGTTATAGTGGCCCTGGATATCATCCGGGGTCCAGATCTGCTGATAGACAATATGACGGCGCAGGTCGTCTAGGCCCATGCGCTCTAGCTTGGCCAACACCAGATCGCGGTAGGGTTCAGCCTCGCGCTGCCAGCGAACCCGCCGGCCAAGGGCGGGCGCGTTGACGAGGACGAAGAGGTTCATGTGGCCGGGCGGGGCGTGCTGCGGATCGCTCAGGCAGGTGGTGGCCACATACACCGTGGGGTCAACAGCGGGGACGCCCTTCTGGAAGATCGCCTGGAACTCGCGGGGGTAGTCGGCGCTGAAGAAGATATTGTGGTGGGCCAGCTGCGCGTAGGTGCGATCCACCCCCAGAAAAAGCAGGTAGCCGCTACAGGATGGCTCCAGGCGGGCGAGGCGGCGCGCGGTGTGCGCGTGACCGGGCACGAGAGCCGCATAGGCGTAGCGCGGGTCGGCGTTGACGATCACGCGGGCCGCAGGGATACGCTCGCCGCATGCCAGGCGCACCCCGTGGGCGGCACCGCCAGCGAGCAGCACCTCGGCCACGGCGGCACCGGTGCGTACTCGCACGCCCAGTTCTTCGGCGAGGCGCAGCAGGGCGCAGCCAAGGGCATACATCCCGCCGCGCACGTACCAGCCGCCCTCGGCAAACTCGATGTAGGCGATCACATTGAAGGTGGCTGGCGAGAGGTAGGGCGACGAGCCGTTGTAGGTAGCGTAACGGTTGAAGATCTGGCGCAGGTAGGGGCTGCGGAAGTAGGCGCGCACCGCCGCATCCACGCTGCGCAGCGAGTCGATCTGCGGGCCGTCACGCAGCAGCCGGGGCGTGAGCAGCTCGGAGATGCCGTCGAAGGGCTTGAGCAGGAAGTTGTCGGCCACGGCGGCGTAGATCCGGGCGCTGTAGGCGAGGAAGCGGAAGAAGCTGGGGACATCGCGCGGGCTGATGCGCTCGATCTCCTGGATGAGCTGGGGCAGGCGCTGCCAGGCGTGAAAGATCGTGCCATCGGGCCACGTATAGCGACAGGTCGGCTCGATCTGATCGAGGCTGAGATAATCCTCCATGCGCCGACCGACGGCGGCGAAGAGATCGCGGATGACCCAGGGCATCGTCAGCAGCGAGGGGCCGGTGTCGAAGGTGTAGCCCTGCGCCTGGACGAGGTTAAGCTTGCCGCCGACGCGCACATTCTTCTCAAGGAGCAAGACGGAGTGGCCGACGGCGGCCAGGCGGATAGCGGCGGCTAGGCCACCAAGGCCGGCACCGACGATGATGGTCTGATCATTCACAGGTGTTACACACCACATACGTAGGGGCGACGCATCAGCCGAACCGATGCCGCAAGCAGCGGCATCGGTTCGGCTGATGCGTCGCCCCTACAGGATTTACCTTCGCTGACCGGGGAGAACCGTGCCGAAGATGCTGGGCGGCAGATCGAAGCCGTGGGCCTTCAGGCGCGGGGTGAAGCGCGGGCGCACGCCGGAGGGGCGCATCTCGCACTGGATCTTGCCCTCAGGCGTCTTACCGAACATCTCCAGCTTGAAGATATCCTGAAGTACCACCGTCTCGCCCTCCATCCCCTGCACCTCGGTGATGTAGGAGACCTTGCGTTGGCCATCATCGAGGCGGGATTGCTGGACAATCACATCGATCGCCGAGGCGATCTGCTCACGGATGACCCGCAGGGGCAAGTCCATACCGGCCATCATCGACATCGTCTCCATGCGGGCCAGCGCATCGCGGGGCGTGTTGGCGTGGAGGGTGGTGAGCGAGCCATCGTGGCCGGTGTTCATCGCCTGGAGCATGTCCAGCGTCTCGCCACCACGGCACTCGCCGATCACCACGCGCTCGGGGCGCATACGCAGCGAGTTCTTCACCAGGTCGCGGATGGACACCAGGCCGCTGCCGTCCACTTCGGCAGGTTTCGCCTCCAGGCGCACGACATGATCCTGGGCGAGCTGGAGCTCGGCGCTATCCTCGATGGTGACGATGCGCTCGTCCTCGGGGATGAAGTTGGAGAGCACATTGAGCAGCGTCGTCTTACCGGAGCCGGTGCCGCCGGAGACGACGATATTGAGCCGGCTGATCACGCAGGCGCGCAGGAACTCGCCCATCTCGGGACTCAGCGAACCAAAGCGGATCAGGTCGTCGACCTTGAGCTTATTCTTCGAGAACTTGCGGATGGTGACGGTGGAGCCATCGATGGCGCAGGGCGGGATGATCGCATTGACGCGGGAGCCATCGGGGAGGCGGGCGTCCACCATCGGCCACTTGCGATCAACGCGGCGACCGAGGGGGCGGATGATTCGGTCGATCACCTTGAGCACGTGTTCATCGCTGGCGAAGCGCACAGGGGTGAGGCGCAGCTTGCCCTTCTGCTCGACATAGACCTGGTTGGGGCCGTTGACCATCACCTCCGAGACCGTATCGTCGTTGAGCAACTGCTGGATGGGGCCGAAGCCCATCAGTTCATCGCAGACCATCGTGAAGAGGTGCTTGACGGCGGTATCGGGAAGATTGACACCGGCCTGCTGGTAGGTGCGGGCAAAGCGCTCCTGGAGGAGTTTCTCGCTCTCCGGGGATCGCTTCAGCTCACTCTGGTTGCCGAGGGACGCCTGGATGCGGTCGACGACCCAGAGGGAGAGATCCAGCATGCGCTTGGGGTCAGTGGCGGGGAGCGAGTCGTCCACCGTGGCGGTGTGGCTCGATGCGGGCGCAGTGCTGCGAGGCTCGGGGGGGATGACCGTGACGGGCACCTCGGCGAGCGGGATCGGGGCCGGGCCGCGCATTGGTGGGAGTGGGGGTGGCGGCGCAGCCACCGGAACCTCGGGGGGCTGGGCGGTGCCACCAAGACGTTTGAGCAGGGACATAGGGAGCGTACCTCCTAGTGGCCGCCTCGCAGCGGCGGGTAGATCTGGTGCCGTAGCGTGAATGCAAAAGCCGGGAAGCTCTCCTCCCCTCACCCTAACCAAGCTTGACGAAATACGCCTCACAGGCGCGGTCGATCAGCTCCTTGCTCATGGAAGGCGCGATGGTGCGATACTTGGCCTCGTCGAGGATCTGGTCGCACAAGTCACGCGGGTGGCAGGAGCGCAGATCGCGGCCGGCCTTCATATAATGTTCCTGGATCAGGTGGCGCAGGCCCTCATCGCTGTAGGGAATCTTCTTCTGCTTGCAAACGAGCTGGAAGATTGCGCGGAACTCGGCGGGGGAGGGGTTGGGCACCTCGATCTTGTGGCGGATGCGGCGCAGGAAGGCATCGTCCACCAGATCCTTGGGGTTAAGGTTGGTGGAGAAGATGATCAGCACATCGAAGGGTATCTGGAGCTTCTTGCCAGTCTGGAGGGCGAGGTAGTCAAACTTCTTTTCCAGGGGCACGATCCAGCGGTTGAGCAGATCCTGGGGGCGGCACTTCTGACGACCGAAGTCGTCGATCAGGAAGAGTCCGCCATTGGCCTTGAGCTGGAAGGGTGCCTCGTAGACCTTAGCGACGGGGTCGAAGATCAGCTCAAGCTGCTCAAGGATAAGCTCGCCGCCGACGACGACACGCGGGCGCTTGCAGACCACCCAGCGCGCATCGGGGAAAGCGTGGGTGATCTGGCGGGAGGGGGCACCGGGGAAGGGCGCGACCACCTCGGCGTGGCCGACCTCGTTCTGCTGCACAACCTGGTGATTGAGCGGGTCAAAGATCTTAATAATCTGGCCGTCGATCTCCACGGAGTATGGGATGAGGACATAGCCGCCGAGCATGTTCGAGATGCCCTCGGCGATCGTCGTCTTGCCGTTGCCGGGCGGGCCGTAGAGGAAGAGCGAGCGGGCCGAATTTGCGGCCGGCCCGATCTTATCGAGCATCTTCTCGTTGACAACAATATGCGCGAACGCCTGGCGGATGGCGGCCTGGTCGATGACCATCTCGCCGACATTCTGGAGGTTGACCATATCGATGTACTGCTGGAGCGGCACGGGTGCCGGGCCGGCGTACTGGGAACGCTCCAGCACCTCAAGGATCTTCGTGCGGCCCTTGCTGGCGATCACATACTGGAACGAGCGCTCGCTGAACCCGCCCTCGGCGCCGGTGATATCGACAAACTCCTCAAGCTTGAGAAACTCCAATACCTTATCGATGATGCCGAGGAACGGCAGCTTCGTCATCTCCTCAAGGCGCTGGCCGGTGACCGATCCGGTGAAGTAGATAATCTTGAGGATGAGGTCGGTCATGAAGCCCATGCTTAGGCCCGCATCGGCGATCGAACTGGGCTGGGCGGGGATGTTGGGCATCTTCGCATCCAGGGCCGGGCGCGACGCCGGTTGAGGCGTCGAGATCTCGTGTAGCCTGAACGTCATTGGTAGCTTTCCTCCA
>SESH01053031.1_pt1 | contig 28834 bp, 25 predicted proteins | sample 3171561 | NCBI WGS metagenome assembly SESH01 (sample SAMN10866947, study PRJNA518727) | freshwater metagenome | biome: subpolar coniferous forest; feature: holomictic lake; material: water; isolation source: holomictic Lake 442 2011 16.5 m and 2014 13 m | place: Canada: near Kenora, Ontario
AGCCCAGGCAGCGAACCGGAATGGCGCGTACAAAGGCGGAATAGACGGTGCGCGACAGGCCCGCCATGTCCAGCGCCGGATAGGCGTCGTTCTCGCAGGCCAGCAACAGGATGCGGGGCCGTTCCGAGAATTCGTCGGGCATGTCGATCGATTTGATCTGACTGCCCACCGTGTCGACCGAATAATTCTCGAATGAAATCACGCGCACCGGACAGGCGCCCATGCAGGTGCCGCAGCGCCGGCAACGCGCTTCATTGAAGACCGGAAAACGCCGCTCGTCTTCGTCGATGGCGCCGAACGGGCATTCGACCGTGCAGCGCTTGCACTGTGTGCAGCCCTCGAGTCGCACAATCGGGTAGGACAAGTCGCCTGAGCGTGGATGAGCCGCGCGGCCCAGTGCCGCGTTTTCTACCGTCTGGATCGCTTTCAGTGCGGCGCCGGTGGCATCCTCGATCGCCTGTTGCATGTCCATCGGGCGGCGCACGGGGCCAGCGGCATAGATGCCGGTACGCCGCGTTTCGTAGGGGAAGCAGATAAAGTGCGAATCGGTCAGACCGGCGGTCAGCTGCGGCAAGTCCTTGCCCTGGCGATAAGTCAGATTAAGTATCGAAATCGGTTTGACTTCGCCCTGCTGCTCTTCCGGCAGTTCGATGTTGATGCCCGAGTTGGGTACCTGACCGGTAGCCAGCACCACCAGGTCTGCATTGACTGTGGTGTTTTCGTCAAGAATCAGATCCCGAAAGCTCACCGTGCAGCCACCGTTGTCTGCCTTGACGCCGCTGACACTGCCCTTGGTGAAGGTCACACCTTTCTCCTGGGCACTGCGATAAAAGTCTTCACCCATGCCCGGCAGACGCAGGTCGGTGTAAAGCAGCACCGTATCGATGTCCGGATTGGCGTCCTTGAAATACATCGCCTGCTTGACGCTGGTGGCACAACAATGCCCGGAGCAGTAAGGCAAATGGGTGCCTGTCGTGTCGCGCTGACCGGCGCATTGGACAAAAACGACACTTTGTACGGCATGGCCATCAGCGCGCTTGAACACATTGCCCTGGGCTGCCTTGGCGAGCGCTTCCAGACCGGCCTGATCAACGACACCGGGCAGACCGCCGCCGAGCTCGGGCAAACGCGCCATGTCATAAGTGCTAAAGCCGCTGGCCTGGACAATCGCTCCGACCATTTCCTGCACAACGGCACCGCCGTCCTGCGCAATGCTTACAGCGAAGCGGCCTGGCGCACCGGCCGTCTCGGCCAAGGTCGAACACAGATAAACACTGATCAGCGGATGCGCCACGACCCGGCCAATCAGCTCGCTCATGCCGGTGTCCTGCGGCTGCGCATAAGGCTCCCGGTACGGCACCCGTTTCCACAAGCTGGCAGCCCAGCCGCCGAGCTGCGGCGCCTTTTCAACCAGCAGCACCTGATAGCCGGTTTCGGCGGCTTCAATTGCTGCCGTCAGGCCTGTGACCCCGCCGCCGACGACCAGAATCCGCTTGTTGCTGCCGCTATTGGCAACGCCACCGGGTACCTTCATCTTCTTCAGCTCTGCGCAGCCCATGCGAACGTAGTCGTTGGCCATCTCCTGGCGCACCTCGTCGTGTGCAGCTCCGGTCGCGACGATCCAGATGACACCTTCACGCAAATTGGCACGGGTCACGGCAATTCCGGGAAAATCGAAAGCCTCGGTCTTGGCGCGACGTGAGCAGGCCGCGATCATCACATGAGTGACGCCCTCTTTTTCAATGTCGTCACGAATCGACTGCACTCCAGCGACGCTACAAAGAAAATCGTGTCGCTTGACCAGCGGCATCTTGCCCTCCTTCTTGGCAATCTTCTCGATCTCGTTGAAGTTCAGCGTGTCACCCAGTCCACAGCCAGCGCACAGGTACGCAGCGAATTTATTGTCAGCCACTTTATGCTTCCTCCCCAGCTGTCTGATGAATAACCTTGATGGCGCGCAGCGCCGCGCCGGTGGCACTTTGTACCGAGCGATTGACATCGAGCGGGCTGCTGGCGGCGCCAGCACCGAGCATGCCGCCGTCGGCGGAACCCTCGATGAAGCCGGATGAATCCGTGATCACATCGGTCGGCAAGGTAATGCCGCTGCTTTCTGGCTCCATGCCAATCGCGAGCACCACAAGTTCGTGCGTGCTGGCATAACGGTGGTAGCCCTCGGTGTCGACGCCGTGCAGGATCAGGTCGCCGTTCTGGGCAGCATCGATGCTTGCGACCTTTGATTTGACAAAAGTGACAGTCGAATCGCGCTGTACCTGCTGGTAGAAATCTTCGAAGCGGTCGATGGCCCGGATGTCGATGTAATAGACGGTTGATTTCGCTGCGTCGCCGTGCGCCTCGCGCACATACTGCGTCTGCTTCAGCGAGGCCATGCAACAGATGCGCGAACAATGCCGCAAATGATTTTCATCGCGCGAACCGGCGCACTGGATGAAGGCGATGTTTTTCGCCTCCCGTCGGTCAGATGGGCGCAGCAGCTTGCCACCGGTAGGTCCGTTGGGATCGGCCAGGCGTTCGAACTCGAGGCTGGTGATGACATTGGGGAAGCGCCCATAACCGTAGGGTTGAATCCTGGCGGCATCGTAGGGTTTCCAGCCGGTTGCCCAAATCACAGCACCTACCGAAAGCGTTACGGTCTGCTCCTGCATCGCCAGATCGATGGCGCCGACCTTGCAGGCGGCTTTTGCTTTCTCTGCATCTGCTGTGCCAATCAGGGACGGGTCCAGCACATAGCGTTGCGGATAGGCCATCGCGAAGGGCAGGTAGGCAGCCTTGCGTTTGTCCTGCCCATAGTTGTCGGTGTTGGGAATTTCGGTGCTGATGGCGGCGCCGCAATCGCCGCAGGCAGTGCAGATCTCGCTGACGTAACGCGGTCGAATCTTCAAGGAGACGCTGTAGGCACCGCGCTGACCCTCGATACTCACCACTTCGACCATCGTCATGACCCGAACATGGCGATTGCTTTTGAGGCGCCGCAGATTGATCTCGAGTCCGCACGTTGGATGGCACATCTTCGGGAAGTAGCGGTACAGCAGGGCAGTGCGCCCGCCCAGAGTGGCGCTGCGCTCGACCAGTACCACCTCCCGTCCGCATTCGGCCGCTTCGAGCGCCGCCGTCATGCCGCTGATGCCACCGCCGACCACGAGAATGGTTTGACTGGTCGCGATAGTTGCTGTCATGAGATCTCCAGTGCGTTGCTGGTTAATAAAAAGGTCATCGTCCGTTGGCCTGTGTCAGTTCAGTTGTTGAATTTCGAACTCAAAACTTGCAAGATCGGCGAGTAGCCACGTTGCGGGCGCTCCCAGCCCGCCAACGCTGCCCGGGTTCACCAGCCAGGTCATGCCCCCGGCAACAGTCGCTTGTTGCTGCACGCTGGCTGCATGGGAGTGGCCGCAGCAGACGATGTCGTAGTCGCCGGTGCAGGCCAGGCCGCGCGCGTAGTGCGGGTGGTGCGTCGCAAACAATTTGCGCCCGGCCAGGCGCAGGTCGATGTCGCCGCCATGGTAGGTGATCAGTCCAGCCGAAGCCTTGCATAGATTCCAGAGCGCTACCGGGTCTCCCACGTTGTTGCCATGAACCAGATGGACCGGCAAGCCAAGCTCAAGCAGTGGGCGCAGCGTCATGGCGCCAATCAGATCGCCGCAGTGGACCACCAGTTCGGCTCCGGCCGTTTTGGCCGCCAGCACGGCCGCTGCCAGCATGGGCGCGCGGTCATGACTGTCCGAGACGACGCAGATCTTCATGGCGCAGTCGTCATACCATCAGCGGACCGTGATACTCAGCGTCGGCCGAGTCGGTAGCCAACTCGATGGCCGTGGCGCCACTTGAAATGCCGCGGCGCTGGCTTTCATGGTCGGCTTGAACACGCAGCAGTGTTTGTACGCAGATCCACAGGTCGGTGTACTCCTCATGGCCGGTCCCATAATGATCCGCATCGGAGTAGAAAAACTGGCAGCGATAGCGAGCTGGCGCTACTTTGCAGACGACAAAATGGGCGCCGCGCTCGCTCCAATAGAGCGCCGGGCAGCTCGTCAATTCAGTGCTTGCCGGGTCAAGTTGCAGTTCTCCATCGGCCAGTTCCGGCAACACGGGCCGCTTGTAGCGCTGCAGCAGGAGTTCGGCCACGAGCTGGCACTCTGGCTCTGTGAAATTGAAGACGGTGACGTTCACGAATAGACCTCGGTTCAATAAGCAATCTGCGCGTTTCGTGCGCGCCCACAGCGCGACCATGAAACCATTGTCAGACACGCCATTTGATAAGTCACCTACCCATAGGGACTACCCGAGCTACCCATTCGGAGTATGGTTTTACCTGGCTGTTTCCTGTTCAATCCACTCAAGTTAACTGGTGAATCGTTGGTGCTTCATCAAAACAGAGGTATAAATTTGTCATGAGCGACGCACTGGACTATCTGCTCAAAGCGCGACCGGAGGCGCTAGGTCACTACTTTGCCTTTCTGAAAGATGCCGGCAAGCATCTGGACCCAAAGACCAAGAACCTGATCTCCGTTATCACCAAGGTTCACTCGCAAACCGATCGCGGCCTGCGTCAATACCTGCGCCGTGCGCTGCGTGAAGGGTGTACACCTGTGGAGGTGCTGGACGCCTTGCTGATGGCATTTCCAGCGCTGGGGCTGGCCAAAATTATCTGGGCGGTGGACGTCATTCTCGATATGGAGCTTCCGGAATTCCAGTCAGACATTCTGAGCAATCCGGCCCGCTGGCATGACATCATGGCCAGCGCCGATGTCAAGAGCGGCGAGGTCGCGCGCAGCGAATGCGATGGACTGGGTCTGTTCATCTACCGGGACAAGAAAACGTTTCAGGTGTATGACAGCCGCTGCCCCCACCGCAGCACCAATATCCCCGAGTTGGCGATCCAGGGCGACACCCTGACCTGCCCGAAACACCAATGGGAGTTCGACGCGAAGAGCGGTGACTGCATCAAGAAGGGTGACAGTCCGCTCAAGCGCATCGAGTCCAAAGTTGTCAAAGGCCGTTTACTGGCCTTTTGGTAAGTGCCGGTAACCCGGTTTTTCACATCGTCACCGCCCCGGTGACCAAGCTGCGCTTCACTTTATTACAACGACAGGAGATAGACATGACCAGATCCGCGAAACTTATTTCACTGACACCTCTTTGCGCGCTGCTAGCAGCCGCCTCAGCCTATGCCACCAACGGTATGCTGATGGAAGGCTACGGCCCGATTGCCAGCGGCATGGGCGGTACGTCTCAGGCGATAGATCATGGCAATGCTGCCATGGCACAAAACCCGGCCACTTTGGCCTTGATGGCCGACGGCACTGCCCGCTTTGACCTGGCGTTTGGCTTGCTGGGCCCCGATGTGAAGAGCAATATGCCGGGGATCGAGGCAAAATCCGGCGGCACGTCCTATGTCATGCCAGCGATGGGCTATGTCAAGCGCAGCGGTGCTTTTACCTACGGTGTTGGCATGTTCGCCCAGGGCGGTATGGGGACCGAGTACGAGGCGACTTCGTTCCTTGCCATGGGGTCGGGCGCGCCGGTGCGCTCAGAGCTTGGGGTCGGCAATGTCATCTTCCCGCTTGCCTACCAGGTTAGCCCGGATGTCACGGTCGGCGCCACCCTGAAATACATCTGGTCGTCACTTGATATGTTGATGGCTGCCAGTGGTGCCCAGTTGGGCGGGATGGTGACGGGTGCCAGCGGCAATCTGGCGGGCGCGTTGGCGCCGCTGTCAGGTGCACCATGGGCGCGCATCAACTTTTCAGATGACAACAAATTCACCGGTGCCGCCAGTGCGACTGGCTTCGGTGCATCGGTCGGAACCACTTTCAGACTCAATAAAGAGGTCTTGATGGGGGCGTCCTACCAGCCAAAGTCGAGGCTTTCCGATATGAAGACCGGCAGCAGTGTGGCCAGCATGACCGCTTTTGGCGGCTTCGCTGACCACGGGCAGATCACTGTCATCGACTTCCAGATGCCGGCGGTGCTGGCCATCGGTGCTGCTTGGCAAGCCTCGCCTGCGCTGTTGATGGCGGCTGACCTCAAGGCCATCGGCTGGGCTGATGTCATGAAGAGTTTCAAGTTGCGGTACGACAGCGCCCAAATGGGTGGCTCGGTGAGTTTTGCCCTGCCGCAAAACTGGAAGGATCAGACCGTCCTGACTTTGGGCGCCGCCTGGAAGGCCAATGAACAGTTGACCCTGCGCGCCGGCTTGAATCTGGCAGACAACCCGATTCCCGATGCAACAGTGAACCCCTTGTTTCCGGCGACTGTGAAAAATCATTTCACTCTGGGTTTGGGCTACCAAGTGTCGCCCGCAGGTGACTTCAATATGTCGTTGACCATGGCTCCCAAGGTCACGGTGACGACGCCTCAGGGCATCGATATTTCACACGCTCAGACCAACTGGCAATTCATGTACAGCCAGCGCTTTTGAGCGACTGCGGGGGCCGGCCTTGCCGCAAAATTCCGACCGGCGCTTCAGGACTTGATACGATACCTTGATGCCCCATCACTCGCGTAAGTACTGGCTGTACCACCTGCTTCCCTTCATGCAGTGGAAGCACATGGTGGATCGAAAATCCACCCGTGCCGATCTGATCGCCGGACTGACAGGCGCCTTGATCGTTCTGCCGCAGGGTGTGGCATTTGCCACCATCGCCGGGATGCCGCCGGAATATGGCCTGTATGCGGCAATGGTGCCGGCCATCATCGCAGCCCTGTTCGGCTCAAGCTGGCATCTGGTTTCGGGCCCGACCACCGCCATTTCGATCGCCGTCTTCGCCGCCATGAGTCCGTTGGCCGATCCCGGTTCGCCACAGTTCATCAGCATGGTGATCACGCTCACGTTCCTGACTGGCTTGTTTCAACTTATTCTGGGCTTGGCGCGCATGGGCGTGCTGGTCAATTTCATCTCTCACACCGTGGTGATCGGTTTCACCACCGGAGCAGCGTTGCTGATTGCAGTCAGTCAGGTGAAGAACTTCTTTGGTCTGGAGATCGCCCGTGGCGCTCATTTTCATGAGGTGCTGGAGCAGTTCTTCCTGCAATTTGGCGACATCAATCCTTATGTCAGCGCGGTCGGTGCGGTCACCCTGGCGGTGGGTATCGTGGCCAAGAAGTACCTTCCAAAGCTGCCATACATGATTGTGGCCATGGCCGTGGGAAGCGTTGTCGCCTATCTCATCAACAATCAGTTTGGCGTCCATGTCACGCGGATCAAGACGGTGGGGGCGTTGTCGGCCCATCTGCCGCCGTTCTCCATGCCGGATTTTTCGTACATGACCCTGCACGTCGTGATGTTCCCAGCCTTGGTGGTGAGTATGCTGGCATTGACCGAGGCGGTTTCGATCGCCCGCGCCATCGCGGTCAAATCCGAACAGGGTATCGACAGCAATCAGGAATTCATCGGGCAGGGCTTGTCCAATCTGGTCGGCAGTTTTTTCTCCAGTTATGCATCATGCGGCTCCTTCAACCGTAGCGGCGTCAACTATGAAGCGGGTGCACAGACGCCGCTAGCGACAGTGTTCGCATCGATTTTTCTATTGCTCATCCTGCTGCTGGTCGCACCCCTGGCTTCCTATTTGCCAACGGCCGCGATGGCCGGCATCCTGTTTCTGGTTGCCTGGAGCCTGATCGATTTCCATCACATCGCCGCTATTGCTCGCACCAGCCGCGCGGAGACGATCACCTTGTTCGTCACGTTGATCGGTACAGTGATCGATTTGGAGAAGGGAATCTTCTTCGGTATCCTGCTTTCGTTAGCACTGTATCTCTATCGTGTTTCGCGACCCTCGATCGAGCCGTCGGTGCCGGCCAGGGAAGAGGGTGCCTACCATTTTGTCGACGCACACGGCCATCCGGAATGTCCACAGTTGCGCATTGTGCGTATCAATGGCTCGATCTTCTTTGGTGCGGTTGACTACGTAGGAAATGGACTGATGCAGATCGACAAGGAGAATCCGCAGTGGAAGACGGTGATGATTGTCGCCAGCGGCATCAATTTCGTCGATGTGGCAGGCGCCGAGATGTTGGCGCAGGAAGCGCGGCGACGGCGCAAAATGGGCGGTGGACTGTACCTTTATCGCTGCAAGGATTCGGTCTACCAGTTCCTGCGCAAATCGGACAAACTTGATGACATAGGGCAGGATGGTTTTTATCCGGCGATGTCAAACTGGAGCGGGTCCATTTATGGCACGCTTGATCGCGAGATCTGCCGCAGTTGCAAGACACGTATTTTCCCGGAGTGTCGCGTCTCGCCTGTGCAAGGCGAGTCCGGATCATCGTGAACAAGACGATTGCTCGCCTCTTCCCGTTCACTTCATGGTGGCCGCTGCGTGGCGAGACGCTCAGGGCCGATCTGATCGCCGGCATCACCGTCGCGCTGGTACTCATTCCGCAGTCGATGGCCTACGCGCAACTGGCGGGGATGCCGGCCTATTACGGTCTCTATGCAGCCTTCCTGCCGAGCATGATCGCCGCGCTGTGGGGGTCGTCGGCCCAACTGGCGACCGGGCCTGTGGCAGTGGTCTCCCTGTTGACTGCATCGGCGCTTGCACCGCTGGCCGCATCTGCCTCGGACCAGTTTATTGCACTCGCAGTGCTGCTGGCACTGATGGTCGGTGTGATTCAGTTGACACTGGGTGCCTTCAAACTCGGCGTCGTTGTGAACTTTCTTTCGCATCCGGTGATCGTCGGCTTTACCAATGCCGCGGCCATCATTATTGGACTTTCCCAGATCAACAAACTGTTCGGCATTTCGATTGGACGAAGTGAATATTTTCTGCAGGATGTGGCGGGGATGATCCAGCAAGTCGGCGCGATGCACCTGCCGACTTTGATCATGGGCGGCGCTGCGTTTGTCATCATGATCGGCATGAAGCGCTTGACGCCACGACTGCCCAATGTGCTGTTTGCGGTCACGCTGACGACACTGGTAAGTTGGGGCAGCGGCTTCGAGCACAACAGCACCAGCAGGGTGGAATACATCGTGGACCGTGACGTCGGTATGCTGGCGCAGGAATTCATGCGAACTGAAGCACACATGGTGGAATTGAAGGAGCATATTGCCCAGCATGCGGTCGAACTCAAAGAGCTTCAGCAGCGGGGGACCAGCGGCCAGCATGTCGCGGCCGTGCGTTACGAGATTGAGTTGCTGCAATTGGAGTTGCGCAATGCCGATACCGAGAATCGCAAGAACAGCCGTTCCCTGCGCAACTTCATTTTCGAGCAGGTCCCGGCGCAGGGGGAGCTCAGACCGAAACTCTACCTTCATGGACAGGTGCCCGTCGCAGAGATTTCGGATAGCTATCGCTGGCGCATCGGCAGCCTGCGTCATGGCGAATTGAAGTTGCTGGGTGGTGGCGAAGTCGTGGGCAGCATTCCTGCCGGGCTACCACAGCTTTCCTTGCCGAGCTTCGGTTGGAGCGACATTGGAACTTTGTTTTCAAGTGCCTTGATCATTTCCCTGGTCGGTTTCATGGAGGCGATCTCGATTGCCAAAGCAATGGCAGCCAAGACCAAGCAACGCATTGATCCGAATCAGGAATTGATCGGTCAGGGCCTGGCTAACGTGGTCGGTAGTCTGTGTCATTCCTTTCCTGTGAGTGGTTCGTTTTCTCGCTCTGCAGTCAATCTCAATGCCAACGCCAGGACCGGTTTGTCGTCGGTGTTCGCCAGCGTCTTGGTGCTTCTCACGTTGCTGTTTCTGACCCCGCTGCTGTACCACCTGCCGCAAGCGGTGCTGGGTGCGGTCATTATCATGGCAGTTAGCGGCTTGATCAATTTCTCTGCTCTCAGGCATGCCTGGCTGGTGCATAAACACGACGGCATTGCCGCCGGGGTGACATTTGTAGCGACACTCGCTTTTGCGCCGCATCTTGACAATGGCATCCTGCTTGGTGCGGCGGTCGCGATTGTGCTGTTCCTGTACCGTACGATGAAGCCACGCGTGGCCCGCTTGGGGCGCCATAGCGACGGCACCCTGCGCGACGTCAAGGTATATCCGGAGATTCCCACCAGCGAGCAGGTGATACCGGTACGTTTCGATGGCCAACTGTATTTTGCGAACGTCGCCTATTTTGAAGATGCCCTGCTTGAGGCGGTGGCAAGCAAGCCAGACGTCAGGTATGTGCTGGTGGTTGGCAACGGCATCAACAGTCTTGACGCGTCAGGTGAAGGCATCATCAAGGCGTTATATGAGCGTCTGCGCGACAACGGTGTTACTCTGGTGTTTTCCGGGCTCAAGAAGCAGGTGCTCGATGTGATGCGCCGAACCGGTTTGTTCGATGAAATTGGTCAGGCGCGACTCTTTGCGAACGAGGACATGGCGTTGGCCGCGATCTGTGAATGGCTTGGTGAATCGGGCAAGAATGACCCCCTCAACCCTGCCAACAAGCTGCTATCGTGAGAGCTTGTCCACAAAATCAAACAGACTGCCAAAGTTCAGAATGACACAAAGCAACGGGAAGCACGGAATAATTCTTCTGGCGCACGGCTCACGTGACCCCTTGTGGCGCCAACCGGTAGAGGCGGTGGCGCGCCACATTGGCATACTTCGCCCGGACCTTCACGTGCGCTGCGCCTACCTCGAACTGTCCGCGCCCGATCTCGACGCCAGTGTTGCCGAGTTGCTGCCGCTCGGCGTTGAGTCGATCACGGTGGTGCCGCTTTTTTTGGGTATCGGCAAGCACGCGCGTGACGATTTGCCCAAGCTGATTGCAAAGCTGCGCATCAGTTATCCACACATTGCCTTGCTCCTCAAACCGTCAATCGGCGAAGAGAGCCAGGTGCTAGAACTGATTGCTCGCGTTGCCATTTCATGAAGGCGCCACGGAACCCCGTCAGGCACCATGTCGCGTGAATTTCAATTGATGGATGGGACGATATGCTCTGGCAGCACTTTGGCGTGTGGCTCGTCGCCGACCCAGGTGTCGTGACAGTGTGCGGCACGGTGTGCCAGGGTGCGGACGGCTTCCACCACGCGCTGCGCCGTGATACCAAAGAAAGCGTACAAATCTTTTGCCGGGGCTGATTCGCCAAAGCTGGCGATGCCCAGTACGACGCCGTCGCGGCCCACGTATTTGCGCCAAAAGTCGGGGTGCGCTGCCTCAATGGCTACCGCCGGTAGGGTCAAGGGCAAAACCAGCCTCTGATAGGCCTGGCTCTGGCGGTCAAACACATTGCTGCAGGGCATCGAAACCACGCGAGTCGCAATGCCCTCGGCGGCCAGGGTGGCTTGCGCTTGCATGGCCAGTTCCAACTCCGAGCCGGTAGACAAAATCACGGCTTGAGCGCCCTCCATGTCAGACAGCACGTAGGCGCCGCGCCGAATGCTGCTGGCCGCGCTTGCGGCTGTGCTGCCATCCCCGGTCAGGCGAGGCAGGTTTTGGCGCGACAGACACAGGGCAGCGGGACCCTCCTTGCGCTCGATGGCACTGGCCCAGGCGACGGCTGTTTCCAGTGCGTCGGCGGGACGCCAGACATCAAGATTGGGGATGATGCGCAGACTCGGGATGTGTTCCACGCTCTGGTGCGTCGGGCCGTCTTCGCCCAGGCCGATGCTGTCATGTGTAAAGACATGGATCACGCGCAGTTTCATCAGCGCCGCCATGCGAATGGCGTTGCGGCTGTAGTCACTGAAGGTCAGGAAAGTGCCGCCATAAGGGATGTAGCCGCCGTGCAGGGCCAGGCCGTTCATGATGGCAGCCATGCCGAACTCGCGCACGCCGTAGCTCAGGTGGTTGCCCCACTGGTCTCGTCCGGCCTTGAGGCAGGTCTTGAAGTTGGTCAGATTGGAGCCGGTCAAATCGGCGCTGCCGCCGAAAAATTCCGGTATCAGCGGCGCCAGCGCAGCCAGCGCATTCTGGCTCGCCTTGCGGGTGGCCACAGCGTCCGGCTTGGCAGCGATGGCGGCCAGCACGCCAGGCAATTCTTCGGCCAGGGCAGGCAGCAACTCGCCCGCCATGCGGCGCTCAAATTCGGCGGCCTGCGCCGGGTAGACAGAGCGATAGGCTTCGAAGCGACTGCGCCACTCGTGCTCCGCAACAGCGCCGCGTGCCAGCGCATTCCAGGCCATGGCAACATCGGCGGGCACTTCAAACGGTGCTGCTGCCCAGCCCAGGGCTGCGCGGGTGGCGGCTACTTCCGTCGCACCCAGGGCCGCGCCGTGCACATCGTGACTGCCAGCCTTGTTGGGCGAACCCATACCAATCACGGTTTTGCAGCAAATCAGCGTCGGTTTCCCGTTGGGCAAGCGCGCTTGCAGCTTGGCTGCGCGCAGCGCAGCGTCGAGCGCGGCGCTGTCGTGCCCATCCACCGCGGGGATGACGTTCCAGTCATAGGCTTCGAAGCGTTTGGGCGTATCGTCGGTAAACCAGCCCTTCACATGGCCATCGATGGAGATGCCGTTGTCATCGTAAAACGCGATCAATTTTGAGAGCCGCAGGGTGCCGGCCAGCGAGCAGACTTCGTGACTGACGCCTTCCATCAGGCAACCGTCTCCCATAAAGACGTAGGTGAAATGGTCGACGATCGTTTGCTCGGGCCGGTTGAACTCAGTACCGAGCAACTTCTCGGCCAGTGCCATGCCGACCGCGTTGGCCAGGCCCTGGCCAAGCGGCCCGGTGGTGGTTTCCACGCCTGGAGTCACACCGACCTCGGGGTGGCCTGCGGTCTTGCTGTGCAGTTGACGGAAGTTCCTCAACTCGGCCATCGGCAAGTCGTAGCCGGTGAGGTGCAAGAGGGCATAGATCAGCATCGAGCCATGGCCGTTGGAGAGCACAAAGCGGTCGCGGTTGAACCAGTGCGGGTTGGCCGGGTTGTGACTCAGATGGCGGTTCCATAGCACCTCGGCCATATCGGCCATGCCCATGGGCGCGCCGGGGTGGCCCGACTTGGCCTTTTCAATCGCATCGACGGCGAGCATGCGGATGGCGTTGGCCATTTGGTGGGTGAGGTCGGGGGTAGGAGTAGGAGTGGTCATACATTTCAATCAGTTGGGGACAGAGCTTGTTCACTTCGTGTAACTTCGGTCTTTCCCGCAAGGTTTCAGGAAGCCCTTTTCTTGCGTTCCATCATTCGCCAGACAAAGGGTGTGAAGATGAGTTGCATGGCGAGTTCCATCTTGCCACCGGGCACCACGATGGTGTTTGCGCGGCTCATGAAGCTGTCGCCGATCATGCTGCGCAAATACTGGAAGTCGATTCCTTTTGGGTTGGAAAAACGGATGACCACCATGCTCTCGTCCGGGCTGGGAATGTCACGCGCAATGAAGGGATTGGAGGTGTCGACCATGGGCACACGCTGGAAGTTGACATGCGTGTGATTGAACTGCGGGCAGATGTAGTTCACATAGTCGGGCATGCGGCGCAGAATGGTGTCGGTGACGGCGTCGGTGCTGTAACCGCGCTGTTTCTTGTCGCGGTATAGCTTCTGAATCCACTCCAGGTTGATGACCGGCACCACGCCAATCAGCAAGTCCGGGTGCTGTGCGATGTTCACCTCAGGCGTCAGCACGGCGCCGTGCAGACCTTCGTAGAACAGCAGGTCAGTGTTGGCAGGCACATCTTCCCAAGGTGTAAAGGTGCCGGGTTCCTGCTTGTAGGGTGCTGCTTCCTCCAGGTCATGCAGGTACTTGCGCCGCTTGCCGATACCGGTGGCGCCATAGTCACGAAACAGCGCTTCGAGTTCGGGGAACAGGTTGTTCTCCGCGCCAAAGTGGCTGAAGTTCTTGTTGCCGGCCGCCTCGGCTTCGGCCGCCTTCTGCTTCATGGTCTTGCGGTCATAGCGGTGAAAACTGTCGCCTTCGATGATGGCAGCCTTCACCTCCTCGCGGCGAAAGATGCCTTCGAAAGTGCGCGTGACCGAGGTGGTGCCGGCACCGCTGGACCCGGTGATGGCAATGATGGGATGTCGCTCTGACATGGTGGTTCTCCTATCTAAATTGGTTGGGGACAGAGCTTGTTCACTTCGTGTACCAGCGGTCTGTCCCGCAAGCTTGTTAATTTCTGAACAGGCTGCGTACCGCAAACAGCGGGTTGTCTGACTCGACCTGGACCGGCTCGGCGTGGTAGCGCTCGATTCGCTCCACCTCGTTCCTGGAACCAAATACCAGACCAATGCGCTGGTGCAGCGAGTCCGGTTGCACACCCAGCACCGCTCGCTCGCCAGTAGAGGCACGGCCGCCAGCCTGCTCCATGATCATGCCCACGGGGTTGGCCTCGTACAGCAAGCGCAGTCGTCCCGGTTTGCCTGGATCTTTGGTGTCGCGCGGATACATGAAGACACCACCACGCATCAGGATGCGGTGCGCCTCGGCCACCATGCTGGCAATCCAACGGGTGTTGAAATCCTTCGCTCTGGGTCCGGTTTTACCGGCCAGACATTCATCCACATAGCGCTTGATGGGCGTTTCCCAAAACCGGCTGTTGGAGGCGTTGATGGCGAACTCCTGGGTGTCCTCAGGAATCTGCATCAGCGGGTGCGTGAGCATGAATTCGCCCAGATTCGGATCGAGAGTGAAGCCGTTGACGCCATTGCCAACCGTGAGCACCAGCATCGTGGTAGGGCCGTACAGGGCGTAGCCGGCGGCGACCTGCAGCGAGCCTGGCTGGAGGAAGTCGGCCTCGACCACATCGCGCTGCTGATCGCGCGGCATGTCGTCCAGATCTTTCGGGGAGCGCAGGACCGAGAAGATGCTTCCCACCGAGACGTTCACGTCGATGTTGCTGGAGCCGTCCAGTGGATCAAAGACCAGCAGGTATTTTCCACGCGGGTGCTGCTTCGGAATTTGGTAAGGCTGGTCCATTTCTTCGGAGGCGAGGCCAGCCAGGTTGCCAGCCCATTCGGTGCGCCGGATGAAGACCGCGTTGGACAGGACGTCGAGCTTCTTCTGCGCTTCGCCCTGTACGTTCACCGTGCCACCTTGCTCTATGGCGTGGTTGCCCATCACGCCACCGAGTTCCCCAAAAGCCACCGCGCGCGCGATCGCTTTACAGGCAATGGCAATGTCGAGAATCAGGGCGTTGAAGTCGCCACCGGCCAAGGGAAAGCGGCGGCGCTCCTCGATCAGAAACTGGGTCAGTGTGGTGCGGTGATTTGACAGCATGGCTTGCTTCTTTCAGGGGATCAGTAGATCAAGACGATGAGTTGGCGGCCTGACGGCGCAATTCGCTCATCACTTTGGCGTAGCCACCGTCGGCGTCGGGACTGCCGAACACTGCACTGCCAGCGACGCAGGTATCGGCGCCGGCGCGCACGATAGAGGCGATGTTGTCGGTCTTCACACCGCCATCGACTTCCAGCCAGATCGGCTGCCCGCCATTGGCCTGGTGGGTTTCGATACGCTGGCGCACGGCGCGCAGTTTGGCAAGTGTTAAGGGAATGAATTTCTGCCCACCAAAGCCCGGATTCACACTCATCAGCAAGACTATGTCGAGCTTGTTCATCACGTGATCGAGCCACTGCACCGAGCTGGCAGGGTTGAGCACCAGCCCAGCCTTGCAGCCGAGCTCGCGAATCAGCGACAAGGTGCGGTCCACATGTTTGGTCGCTTCAGGGTGGAAGGTGATGATGTTGGCGCCCGCTCTGGCAAATAGTGGTATCAGGGAATCAACCGGCTCCACCATCAGGTGGACATCAATCGGGATCGTCACGTGCGGGCGAATCGCCTCGCACACCAGCGGGCCGATGGTCAGATTGGGCACGTAGTGGTTGTCCATCACGTCAAAGTGGACCAGATCAGCCCCGGCGGTCTGAATCGCTCGAACTTCTTCACCCAAGCGGGCGAAGTCCGCCGAAAGGATGCTTGGCGCCAGTCGAAGCACCGGGGCTGATGAATTTGGTGTGCTCATGACGCGGCTTTCTGTTGTGTTGCGACGGTCCGAATCTCAAGCTTCGGATCGGCTCAGGCGACGCTCGTCGCAGGCTGGCTCTGGGCATGCCAGAGCTTCAACTGCGCCAGATCGACCTGGCTCAAATCGGGCACCACGCGCATGGCGTCTCCGAAGTCGTTGCGCGCCGTGTAGCGTGTTGGCGTGATCAATGTGGCAAGCCCTGCGGCGGTGGCCGCGCGCAGGCCGTTGCTGGAGTCTTCCAGCGCCAGGCAATGCGTCGGCGCCAGTCTGAGTGCTTCCAACACTTGCAGATAAACCTGTGGATCGGGTTTCTTGACCGGCGCGCTGGCGCCGTCACCAATCGCAGCGAAATTCAGACGCCAATCAGGGCCCATCGCGCGGCTCAGTAGAGCGGCGATATTGACTGGCGAGGTCGTGGTGGCAATGGCCATTTGCATGCCTTGCGCCCGGGCCTCCTTGATCAGATTGAGGACGCCAGGACGCAATTTGACCGCACCGTCGTTGACACTGCGCACATACGCTTGGGTCTTGAGCTCAAACAAGCGTTTGACCGATTCCTCCATGCCCAGGACGCCGAACTTGCTCAGATCGGGTTGGGCCGTCTTCAGGTACTGCAGGATGCGCTCCTTGCCGCCTGTCACGTTCAGCAGTTGGGTGTACAGAGCGTCGTCCCAATGCCAGTCCAGACCGAACCGGGCAAAAGCGTCGTTGAACGCCGCGCAATGCGTTGACTCGGTATCTGCCAAGGTGCCATCGACATCAAAAATCAGTGCGTGCAACATGGGAAATCTCTTTTCAAAGGGTTGTGAGTGCTCATCAGAAGCGGGTACGGCTTGACTTTAGTCGGCATTAAACATAAATTCCAATTACATTTACAAGCACATTCATCAGTTTTAGATAATGCTTTATCATGCGCAACTACACCCTCAAACAGATTTTGACGTTTATTGAAGTCGCCCGGGATAAGTCGGTCTCCAAGGCCGCCGCGCGGCTGTTTGTGACCCAACCCGCTGTGTCCATGCAACTGCGCCAGTTGGAGGAGGCCTTCGGGTTGCCGCTGGTGGAGCCGTCCGGCCGCAATATCCAATTGACCCGGGCCGGCGAGGAGTTTCAGACCCATGCCATTGCTGCACTGGCCCAGTTCAAGAACCTCGAAGCCAATATGGCGGAGCACGTGGGTCTGAAGAAAGGTCATATTGAACTCGCTGTGGTCAGCACGGCCAAATACTTTGTCCCGATGTTGCTGGTGCGCTTTGCCCAACAACTGCCTGGCATCGAGATCAAGTTGTACATCGACAACCGCGAAAACATCCTGTCGATGCTGACGCGCAGCGAGGCAGATCTGGTCATCATGGGTCGCACACCAACCCATTTGGACTGTGAGGCTACGGCGTTTTCCAGCAACCCGATGGGCATCGTGTGCGCGCCCGACCACCCGCTGTCTCGCCGCAAGCATGCGGCCTTCGAACTGTTGCGCGATTGTGCCTTTGTGGTTCGCGAACAGGGCTCGGGCACGCGCGCTGCGATGGAGCGCCTGTTTGCGCAGCACGAAATCCCCATCAAGGTGGCAATGGAGATGCCAAGCAACGAGACCATCAAGCAGGCAGTGATGGCTGGTATGGGACTGAGTTTTCTGTCTTTGCGCACGGTGCGCCACGAGCTGGCGGCCGGCCACATGGTGATGGTCGACATCAGCGGCTTGCCTATCGTTGGTGACTGGTACGTGACCCACTTGCGCCAGAGTCGTCTTTCACCCGCAGCCAATGCGTTCAAGGCATTCCTGATTGAGCAGGGCGGCCCCCTGATCGAATCCTGGGCCTGATACTGGTAAGTTCGCCTTCTTATTCATCATTGATTTCTGATTTGTGTATAAATAATATTTAGTAGTCCTGATGAATAAAACTCCCTATAGTTGCGCCTGTCAAACCCAACTTACCGGAGATCGAGATGGACCAATCCAAGCGCTACGCCGACCTGAGCCTGAAGGAAGACGAAATCATCAGCGGCGGCAAGCATATTCTGGTGGCCTACCGGATGAAGCCCAAATCTGGTGTCGGCTACCTTGAGGCGGCAGCCCACTTTGCGGCCGAGTCCTCGACCGGCACCAACGTCGAAGTGTCCACTACCGACGACTTCACCAAGGGGCTCGATGCGCTGGTTTATCACATCGACGAAGCATCTGGGGACATGCGCATTGCCTATCCGCTGGACCTGTTTGACCGCAACGTCACGGATGGTCGATTCATGCTGGTGTCGTTCCTGACGCTGGTGATCGGCAACAACCAGGGCATGGGCGACATCGCGCACGCCAAGATGATCGACTTCCATGTGCCAGAACGCGTGATCCAGATGTTTGACGGCCCTGCAAAAGGTATCGCCGACCTCTGGCGCATCCTCGGTCGTCCGGTGGTCGATGGTGGCTACATTGCCGGCACCATCATCAAGCCCAAGCTCGGTCTGCGTCCGGAGCCCTTTGCCGCTGCGGCCTATCAGTTCTGGCTGGGCGGCGATTTCATCAAGAACGACGAACCACAGGGCAATCAGGTGTTTGCCCCGATCAAGAAGACCATTCCGCTGGTCTATGACGCCATGAAACGGGCCCAGGATGAAACCGGTCAGGCCAAGCTGTTCTCCATGAACATCACCGCCGATGACCACTACGAGATGTGTGCGCGGGCCGACTTTGCACTCGAAACCTTCGGCCCCGACGCTGACAAACTGGCCTTCCTGGTGGACGGCTTCGTCGGTGGTCCCGGCATGATCACGACAGCGCGACGCCAGTACCCGAACCAGTACCTGCATTACCACCGGGCTGGCCACGGCATGATCACCTCGCCCAGCGCCAAGCGCGGTTATACCGCCTTTGTGCTGGCCAAGATGAGCCGTCTGCAAGGGGCATCTGGCATTCACGTCGGCACCATGGGTTATGGAAAAATGGAAGGCGAGGGTGATGACCGCGCGATTGCCTACATGATCGAACGCGATGAATGCCAGGGACCGGTTTACTTCCAGAAGTGGTACGGCATGAAGCCCACTACGCCGATTATTTCGGGCGGCATGAATGCACTGCGCCTGCCCGGTTTCTTCCAGAACCTGGGCCACGGCAACGTCGTCAACACCGCGGGTGGCGGTGCCTATGGCCACATCGACGGTGCGGCGGCCGGCGCCATTTCACTGCGCCAGTCTTACCAGTGCTGGAAGTCGGGCACTGACGCGATAGAGTTTGCCAAAGATCACAAGGAGTTTGCTCGCGCCTTTGAGTCGTTCCCGGGCGATGCAGACAAACTGTTCCCGGGTTGGCGGGAACGACTGGGTGTGCCTGCTTAGATCACAGTCACGGGGCTTTGATGGCAGCCCGGGCCTGCTCCATGCGCTGGTCCAGCTTGTTGCCATAAAAGTCAGGCGATCCGATACCCACCAACCGCGGCGCGACTTCTGCGCCATCGCGCCCAAAAAAGAGCACGGTAGGCGCCAGTGTTACCTTCCATAAGTGCACCAGTTCGTCTTGTGTAAGCACGACACCCTTGAAGTCTTTCACGGTTTCGGCGTGGTGCATGTTGACCTGCACAATGGACAGGCCTTGCTCCGCGCGCATTGGACTCAGGTAGCTTTCGCGTGCCACTTTGCAAAACGGACAGGCGTCCAGACTGACCATCACCAGCAAGGGATTGCCACGCTTCAAGGCCAGCGCCAGTTCTTCGCGCAAGGACTTCGCAATCGGCAGGGAAGCGGCCGGTGCGGCATGGATGATCCGAGCCACGCCCAACATAAGCACCGCACTCAGGCAGGAGCGTCGGTTCATAGCCAAGGCACTGACCAAAGACGTGGCGTCGTATTCATGGCGGCTCTCGCTCCATCAGCAAATAGGTGTTGTAGGCATTGATTCGGTCGATCCGGATTCAGGCTGATGCTAAGGCTTGATGTAGGCGAATATCTCCCGGCTTTGCAGTTGACCGATGCGAACCACGCCGGAGGGCGTAAAGGTGGCCGCATCATCGATGTGGTACACCACTTTGTCCTGGGCCGAGGCCAGGTCGCAAAAGACCGCCATGGCAAGCAGCGCGAGCACGAGTTGAAAAATTCGACGCATGAAAGTCTCCTCTAAATCAGGTACAGCCCAATGAACGGTTTCAGGGCGTAGCAATCCCCGGGTTTGGAAGCACGCCCATTAACTTGGGGCTGTTGATCTGGCGCTTTGAGACACGTCCGTCGCGTGATTTGAGCCAGCTTTCGACAACTTCCCAAACCTGCTTGTTGCCTTGGTTCCTGGCTTCTTCGGCCACCGGTGCCCAGCCGGCCACCTTGTATTTCTTGTCGGCTTGTACGGGCCTGCCGTTCAGGCGCATGTCGTCGATGCGCTTGCCCATGGCAGCGCCGGGGCTGCAAGTGTATTGCAGGCCACCTACGCGCACCATGTCACCGCCCTGCTGGTAGTAGGGGTCAGGGTTGAAAAGGTTATCGGCCACGTCTTCCAGTATCACCTTGATGGTCGCGCCGCTCATCTCGGTGAGGGTGGCGTAAGAATAGGTTGTGGAGGTCATGTCCATCAGCCACTCGCGGGTGATGGCCTGGCCCGGCAGCAGCGTCGTGCCCCAACGAAAACCCGGCGAGAAGGCCAGATCGGCCCCTTGTACGTCCATCAGGGCGTCGAGCAGCAACTGGTCGCCGGTGCCATTGAAGTTGCCGCGGCGGTACAGCGTACCCTCGGTCACCGCCAGTTTCTCTGACAGCTTGGCTTGGTAGGGTGAGCGAACCCGGGTGATGAGTGACTCCATCTCGGGGTCGGCCGGCAGCATATTGGCAAACACCGGCAACAGTTTGTAGCGGAAGTCCGTCACCCTGTTGTCCTTGACGTCAAAGTCCAGCAGACCCAGGAATTTGCCGTTGGAACCGGCGTTGGTGACGATGGTTTTGCCGCCCTTGTTGCCTACCAGTGCGGCAACCGGCATGCCGTCGTGCGTGTGCCCCCCCAGGATGGCATCGATGCCGCTGACGCGACCAGCCAGCTTCAGGTCGACATCCATGCCGTTGTGGCTGAGCACCACCACCACCTGCGCTCCCTTCGCCCTGGCCTCGATCACCATCGCCTGCATGTTCTCTTCCTGGATGCCGAAGGCCCAGTCTGCCATCATGTAGCGCGGATTGGCGATGGGTGTGTAAGGGAAGGCCTGACCGATGATCGCGCAGGGCACACCGTTGATTTCGCGCAGCACATAGGGCTTGAACACCGGATCGCCAAAGTCATTCGTCTTGACGTTCTGGGCCACGAAATCGACCTTGTCGGCAAAGTCTTTTTCAATGATTTCCTTCACACGTTGCATGCCCAGCGTGAATTCCCAGTGTCCGGTCATGACGTCCACGCCAAGCAGTTTGCAGGCGTCGACCATGTCCTGCCCCTGGGTCCATAGCGCCGTGCCCGAACCTTGCCAGGTGTCGCCACCGTCCAGCAACAGTGCCCCCGGGCGGCTCGCCTTCAAGCGCTTGACGAGCGTGGCCAAGTGCGCAAAGCCGCCGACTCTGCCGTAACGCCGAGTGGCCTTCTCAAAGTCCAGATAAGTTAAGGCGTGCGCCTCGGCGCTACCGGGTCGCACCTTGGCTACTTTGAGCAGGTGTTGTCCCACCAAATGGGGCAACTGAGCTCTCATGTTGCCCAAGCCCATATTCACGCTGGGTTCTCGAAAATAAATCGGATTGAGCTGTGCATGGCAATCGGTCATGTGCAGGAAAGACACGTTGCCGAACCTGGGGATGTCGTACAGACCGTTGCCGGCCGCGGCGGCTTCAGCTTCTGCATACCTGCTCAGGCCCATACCGGCCATGGTGCCAGCGCCAAGCACCTGAAAGAATTCGCGTTTGGTGAGGTTCACTGATTCACCGGCGACGTCGGATCGAGCAGCAGGGCCATTATGTGTTTGATCTGCTGTTCGGTCAGAAATCCTTTGTGCCCAGCTCTGGGCATATTGGAGCAGGCGTTGTAAGCCCTGGTATTCCAGATCTTGCCCCACGTGTATTCCACGATGGCTTTGGACGCCGCACTGCTTGGGTCCGTTGTGACACCGCGAATCTTGCCGTAGTTGTACAGGCTCGGTCCGATGGTGCCGAAGGAGATCTCCTTGATGGCTATCTGGTGGCAGTTGTAGCAATTACCGCCGTTGGTGGAACCGGCTTTGTCAGTCCATGTCATGCCTGCGCCACTTTGGGCAATCTTTTCGCCTTCTTTCCAGTCGCCCAGAAATCTCCCATCGGAGGGCCAGTTGATTGTCTTGAGGTTGGCGGCTTCTATCGCCAGGGCCACATTCGGATCGATGGGCTTGCCTGCTACATCAGCCGCACTGCATTCGCGATTCGCGTCGTCCTGAACCAGCCGGTCCGTTTTGGCCTGCCCCTGGTCGCGAAAAGACGATTTGATGATGTCCGTTGTAATTTTGTCAAGCTCAGCGCCCGAGGGTAGGACGGCACAACCGACCAAAAAAACGGCAAGGGCGTGCATCAGGGCTTTGATGACTTTATTCATGATGTTGATACCTTAACGCTTGAGCGCCGGGGCTATGGACTCGCCGCCCTTGCTGTTCACACCCATGTAGACACCGAGTGCGATGGTCGCATCGCTGCCGAACGCAGGATACGGAAAGCGCTGCTGTCGGAAGCAGTCATTCAGACGCAACTGCATGCCCCACATTTGCCCATTGGAGACGCGGTAAGCAGGCCAGGCGCCAAAGCCGTTGCCCGCGCCCGGGTTCATCGTCAGGTTAGGCAGATCCTGCAGACGAATGCGCTTGCCGTCTGCAGCATGGCATGAGGCGCAGGCAAAATCGTGGCTGCCACCGCGGGCGAAGAACAGCCGCTTACCCACCTCGTACATGATTTTCTCCTGCAGATGGTCCTGGGGCAGATTGAATTTCATACCGCGCGATTCAGCCGATAGCCAGGCTGCCAGTGCCGTCACACTGTCTTGCTCGCCTTGACCAAACGGGGTCTTGGCAATTTCTGCCGCATCAAAACCTTGTAAGGTCTCCATGCAAGTCAACAGCCGCGATTCCATATCCTGTACCCGCCGGGTGTCCGAAAAATAGCGCGGGAGTTCGACGAAAACACCCCTGACGATGCCGGGACCTTTGCCCAGGTCGCACTTTTCAAGGGTTTGATTCTTGGGGCCGCGCTTTTGCTTCCAGAGGTCTTCGCCCTTGGCCTCAAACAACTCTGCGGGGTTGCCGTCGGCCAGCATGGCGCGGTATTCGGCAATGCCATCGGCGGTTGATTTCTGTGCCCAGACGGCCGCCGCCGCACTGGCAAAAACAGCCGCAATCAGTATTCTTGTCGTCCTCATGGGCACCTCATGTCGTTGCTATGAAGTCAAACGCAATGATGCAGGAGGCAGCAACACTCCTGTGTCATCATCGAAACCAACAATTCAGACAACCGTCGCTTCGTCTGTGCGGCTGTCGCCCCGGTTGTCTTTCCATGCAATGCTGATCTTGTCGCCAACCTTGGCGCCCTTGATGTTGAACTGCAGGAACGGATTCTTGGCGATGCCGGTACCCCACTCTGCGCTCAGCACTTGCTTGCCGTTGTGCGTGGCACTGACTTCGGTGATGTGCCATGCCGGTATGATTTTGCCGGCGGCATCGCGGCGCTGGCCGGTCTCCATTTCGTGACTCATCAATACACGTACCGTCGCGTTGCCAGCGACGGCCTGGGCGCGTATGCGCATCGGATCTGCCATGCTTATGTCTCCTGAAAGTCGAAAGAAACCACGCGTCTGGGACGTGAGTGACTACCCACCACAACCGCCCAGTGTCACCTTCACCTCTTTCTTGGTGTACAGCACTTTGCCATCGTTCATGACAGCGACGGCGTAGACATTGGAAGACTCAGCCATCTTGGTTCTGGTCGTAACGGCGGCGTCCAAACTGTCACTCAGATTGAACACGGCGATCAGCACCGTAGGGTTCTTTTCGACCAGAAAAAGTATTTTCTTGACGCCGGCCAAAGTGCTTGTCGCACCCACCGGCACCACAGCCCCATTCTCCGCGATGTCGGGCGCTTGAAGGGTTAATCCCGGGCTCTCAACCGGGGTTGCGACGCCCAGGGCCTTGAAAGCGTCGGCCAGGTTCTTGGCATCAAACGCACTCGTGTTAAACGCAGCCATGGCGTATTGCGGAAACAGGCCGGTTGCGCACAGCAACCCCGCTACCACGGCGCTTTGCCTGAGCGTCTCGCGACGTGTATTCATATATCTGTGCCTCCTCAAAAGGGAAAGTGAACTGCGCCAAGCCTTGGGTGGCCATTGGATATTCATCGATTTTGTGCCTTCTCTGGCCGTGTTTGCATCTGTGAAAACCCTATTACCCGTACGGGTTACTAAAACTCATCCCTCGGGATACTAGACGTCAAGCTCGCTCACATTCAAGAATCGCCACGTGCAAGCTACGCTGCGGGCCCGGGTCCCTTGCACACATGTGACAGCGCTACTCCACTGTCGGCTGAGGCCCAAATCAAAGTATTTTGTATGGACGGCACAATCAATCTGTCGACGGTGGTGATTTGGGGCGGCTTGGCCTTGGGCTTGATGTTTGGCGCAATAGCCAACAAGATCAACTTCTGCACCATGGGCGCGATTTCGGACGTCGTCAACATGGAACATTGGGGCCGTATGCGCCTGTGGTTACTGGTCATTGCGGTGGCGCTGATCGGAACCACTCTGCTTCATTACTCTGGCTTGATCGATTTGAACAAGTCGGTTTACCAACGTACCACCTTGCCCTGGTTATCACTGCTACTCGGTGGAATCCTTTTTGGCATTGGCATGACGCTGGCCGGTGGCTGTGTCAACAAGAATCTGATTCGCGTCGGGGGCGGCAATTTGCGCTCCCTGGTGGTGCTGATCATTACGGCGATTGCGGCCTACATGACGATGAAGGGTTTGTTTGCCCAGTGGCGCGCCTCCTACCTTGATCCGGTGAGTGTCGATCTGTCTACGCTGGGCTTGACCAATCAAAGCTTGCCTGGCTTGCTGAGCAAGATTTCCGGCTTGTCAAACGGCGCTGCCTTGCTGGTCTGTGCCGGCGTGTTTGGACTTGGACTGTTGCTGTTCATCTTCAAGGATGCACGCTTTCGCAGCAACGTAACGCCTGCTTTGGGCGCTGCTGTGTTGGGGTTGCTGGTGGTGGCGGCGTGGTATCTGACCGGGCACATCGGCTATGGCGAAAACCCGGAAACTTTGGAGACGGTCTATTTCGCAACCAATACCCGAACACTGGAAGCCCTCAGTTTTGTTGCGCCGACTGCGTACAGCCTTGAGTTGCTGATGCTGTGGACCGACAAGTCGCTCAGGGTGACGTTTGGTGTGGCCACCGCCGTTGGCGTCGGACTGGGCTCCTGGATGTATGCCCTGGCGTCCGGCAACTTTCGTTGGAAAGGGGAGGGCTTTGCCTCCTTTGACGATCTGCGTACCCAATTACTGGGCGCCGTCCTGATGGGCTTCGGCGGGGTCACCGCCATGGGTTGCACCGTTGGCCAGGGATTGTCCGGTATTTCAACTTGGTCGCTGGGTTCGTTTATTGCCTTGTTCGGAATCATCTGCGGTGCAGTGGCGACCATGAAATACCAGGTCTGGCGCGCCTAGACGAGAGAAGGTTTGAGGTTGGTAAGTTTTGACAATTAATTAAGCAGAAGGAGACATCAATGGAACAGAAACGATGGATGACGCGCACCGGACAATGGGCGTTTGCGCTTGTTGGTCTGGTGCTGTCCGCAAGCGCCATGGCGCTTGCACCGAATTCGGCCATGCTGGCTGACGCCTGTACCGGTTGCCACGGTACTTACGGCGCCAGTGCCGGTATGTCGATGCCAAGCCTGGCCGGTCAATCCAGACAGGTGATCGTCGAGGCCATGAAAAATTTCAAGAGCGGCGAACGCTACTCCACCGTCATGGGGCGCTTGGCCAAGGGCTATACCGACGCTGATTTCGCCGCAATGGGTGATTATTTTGCCGGGCAGAAATTGCACATCACGCAGCAGATGCTGGATCAGCAGCGGGTTGCCAAAGGTGCGGTTTTGCACAATGCGAAATGCAAGAGCTGTCACCCTGACAACGGAAAAACAAACGAAGACGATGCGCCACCCGTTGCCAGTCAGTGGTTGCCCTATTTGCAGATGCAAATGGCCTTATACATCGAGGGCAAGCGCAAGACAACAAAGATGTCGGATGTAGTCAAGGGTTTGTCGGCCGATGACCTTGAGTCGCTGCTGCAGTTCTATGCCAGCGTCAAATAACAGAGGAATGAACATGACAACTGATCGCAGAAATTTTCTCAAGTTAATCGGTGTCGGCGGCGTTGGCGCAACGCTGGCCGGGTGCGGTACGACAGGCTTGGGCCTGGACAAGAGCGCCGGTCGCCGGGTCGTGGTGGTGGGTGGTGGTTACGGTGGTACCGTAGCAGCCAGATACATCCGCATGCAGGACAAATCGATCGAGGTGGTGTTGATCGAGACGAACCGCCAGTTTGTCTCGTGCCCGCTCAGCAATCTCTACATCGCCGGACTGCTGCCTAATCTTTCTACACTGACCATTGGTTACGACGCGCTCGCTGCCAACCATGGCATCAAGATGATTTACGACACGGTCACGGCCATCGACCCGGTCAAGAAGACCGTCACCGTGTCGGGCGGAACCATCGACTACGACCGCCTAGTGTTGTCGCCAGGAGTTGACTTCCGAACCGAAGAACTTGAGGGCTACGATCTGGCGACGACGCCAGAAATCATGCCTCACGCCTGGAAGGCCGGCCCCCAAAGCGTGCTACTGCGCAAACAGCTTGAAGACATGCCCAACGGAGGCAGGGTTGTGATCACCGTGCCGCTGGCGCCATTTCGCTGCCCGCCCGGCCCCTACGAGCGGACCAGTCTGATCGCCATGTACCTGAAACAGCACAAACCCAAGTCCAAAGTCATTGTGCTGGATGCCAACCCGGATATCGCGTCCAAACCGGCGCTGTTCCGCAGGGGTTGGAAGAAACACTACGAGGGCATCATCGAATACCGTTCGGCCCAGAAGGTGACGGCGGTAAACGCCAAGACACATTCCGTATTCATTGAGGGCATGGAAGAAGTCAAGGGCGATGTGGTCAATGTCATACCACCGCAGCGCGCCGGGCGCATCGCCAGCGCAACAGGCCTGATCGGTCCGGACAAGGCATGGTGCCCGGTCAATGGCAACACGTTTGAGTCAACATTGCAGAAGAACATTCATGTCATCGGCGACTCCAGCAACGCCGGCGCCATGCCCAAGTCCGGCTATTCCGCCAACTCGCAAGCCAAGATCTGTGCTACCAATATTGTGGCATCGATGAACGGCAAAGAGAGCGTCGACATGTCAAGTCTCAATGTCTGTTACAGCTTTCTCTCGGCCAAGGAGGCAGTCAGTGTGGCAGCAGTTTATACAGTCAAGGCAGGCTTGATCGTCCCCGTCCCCAACTCTGGCGGGGTTTCGCCGGACCTGTCGGAAGCAGAAGCCATTTATGCCCATAGCTGGTTGAAAAACATCCTGACCGAGATGTCAAGCTGATTTGAGCGACAACGCATTTGCCAAATCGGCAAATGCGCTTTTTTCGGGGAGTCGTTATTCAGGCGCCAAGCGTCTGCAACAGAAGCAACGCAGTGCTGCTTTCGGTGGCGCTGCGAGCCTGCTTAGCGAATCAACCAACTGGAGATATCCATGACAGACAACACAGTGCTCATGCTGGCACTTTTCTGTGGCCTCATTGCCGTAGCTTACGGTTTCTGGACCCGCAGCTGGATTCTTTCGCAGGATGCAGGAAACGCGCGGATGCAGGAAATTGCAGCCGCCATTCAGACCGGTGCCGCCGCCTACCTGGCGCGGCAATACAAAACCATTGCCGTTGTCGGAGTGGTGCTGGCTATTCTGATTGCCGTCTTTCTTGATCAATTGAGTGCCATCGGCTTTGTGATTGGTGCGGTGCTCTCGGGCGCTTGCGGCTTCATCGGCATGAACGTCTCGGTGCGCGCCAATGTGCGCACTGCTCAGGCGGCCAGCAAAGGTATCAGCCAGGCGCTGGACGTGGCCTTTCGCGGTGGTGCCATCACCGGTATGCTGGTGGTTGGGCTGGGCTTGCTGGGTGTCACAGGTTTTTACTGGTTTCTGGTCGCCGGAATCGACCTGGGCGTGAGCAAGAATTTGGTGCAGCTTCTTAACCCGCTGATTGGTTTTGCCTTTGGCTCCTCGCTGATCTCGATCTTTGCCCGTCTGGGCGGTGGCATTTTCACCAAGGGCGCTGACGTCGGCGCGGATCTGGTGGGTAAAGTCGAAGCCGGCATCCCGGAAGATGACCCCCGCAATCCGGCAGTGATTGCCGACAACGTTGGCGACAACGTGGGCGACTGCGCCGGCATGGCGGCCGACCTGTTTGAAACTTATGCAGTGACGCTGATTGCCACCATGGTGCTGGGCGCCCTGATGCTGCCCGGCATGGGTAGTAGCGCCGTGGTCTACCCTTTGGCCATGGGTGCGGTGTCGATTGTTGCCTCTATCATTGGTTGCTTCTTCGTCAAGGCCTCGCCAGGCATGACCAACGTGATGCCCGCCCTGTACAAGGGTCTGGCGGTGGCTGGTGTACTGTCGCTGATCGCTTTTTTCTTTGTCACGCAAGCGCTCATGCCTGATAACGCCATCAGTGCGGCAGGCAGCCAGCTCAAGCTGTTTGGTGCCGGTGCCGTCGGTCTGGTGCTGACCGCTGCACTCGTCTGGATTACCGAGTACTACACGGGCACCCAGTACGCGCCAGTGCAACACATCGCGCAAGCTTCCACCACCGGTCACGGCACCAACATCATTGCCGGCCTGGGTGTTTCCATGCGCTCCACCGCCTGGCCGGTGATGTTTGTCTGCGTGGCCATTTACACCGCCTATGCACTTGCAGGTTTGTATGGCATTGCCATTGCTGCGACTTCCATGCTGAGCA
>SESH01051803.1_pt1 | contig 28769 bp, 21 predicted proteins | sample 3171561 | NCBI WGS metagenome assembly SESH01 (sample SAMN10866947, study PRJNA518727) | freshwater metagenome | biome: subpolar coniferous forest; feature: holomictic lake; material: water; isolation source: holomictic Lake 442 2011 16.5 m and 2014 13 m | place: Canada: near Kenora, Ontario
ACTGGCGGAGCAGTACATTTTCCAGCGCCGGGTCCCAGGTCGGATAAAATGGCCGGCAATAGTCCAGCAGCTGACGCACCGTCATCCAGAGCGGCAGCTTTTGATTTTCCGAAATATAGCCGATCTGGGCCCGTTCCCGTTCCCCCAAACAGCGCGAGTCGACGCCGAGGACGCGCGCCTCGCCCGATGTCGGCGGCAGCAGGTTCATGAGCACCTTGATCGCCGTGGTCTTGCCGGCGCCGTTGGCGCCCATCAGGGCAAACACACTGCCCGGGGGGACAGCCAGGGTAAGATCCCGCAGGGCCTCAGTGCGCCAGTAACGGCGCGACAGTTGGGTGGTTTCGATGATGTTCATGGGGCAAATCACTTCCGATCCAGTTTCTTCCAGTGGGCGGCCAGGCCGGCCTGCACCTCGTCCAGTGTCAGGCCCAGCTTGCGCGCCTCGACCACGACGTGCTCGAGATCGGAGCCCAGCAATTCCGCTCGTTCGGTGCGATCCCCCGGCACGTGCTCAGCCACGACGCTGCCCACGGCCGGCGTCGTGATCAGCACGCCCTGGGCGACCAGGGCGGCCACGATCTTGTGGGCGGTGTTCGGATTGATCTTCAGTTCCTGGCTGACGACCCGCACCGAGGGGAAAGGCTGCCCGGCCTTCAGCTGCCCGGCCACGACCGCCTTCTTCACGGCGAAAATCACCTGTTCGGTGATGGGCCGACCGGGTTTCAGTTCGATGGAGAACGGGAGCACACTGTCCTAGTTGCACTAGGACAGATGGGACGGCAAGCTCTTTCTGCAAACGGTGTGTTTCGGCGTCCGGCGATGGCCCGCTCAGCTGGCGTCCGCCTCGCCGAGCAGGTTGGCAAAGATCAGCTTGCCCCCGCTGCTGGGCAGCACGCCGATGATCTCCGCCGTCACCCGCTTGCCGATATAGGCGCGGGCGCTGTTCACCACGACCATGGAGCCGTCGGGCAGGTAGCCGAGGGCCTGGCCCTCTTCCTTGCCCATCTTGACGAGATCCAGGGCGATGCTTTCCCCGATGACAAGTTCGGGGCGCACGGCGCTTTCCAGCGCATGCAGGTTGAGCCAGGGCACCCCCTGGAACTGCGCCATCTTCGCCAGGTTGATATCGGTGGTCAGGAGCTTGGCGCGCATGGATTGGGCGAGGAACACGAGCTTGGCCTCGTAGTCCTGCCGGCGCGTGAGGTCGCTCTGGTGGATGCGAATATCGATGTGTTTGATGGCCCGGAGATCGTTCAGCACCTGCAGGCCCCGCCGGCCCCGGGCCTGCTTGCCCGCCTCGGCCGAGTCGGCGATCGACTGCAATTCCTGCAGCACAAAGGTGGGGATGATCAGTGCGGAGGACAGAAACTTGGTTTCGCACACCTTGGCGATGCGTCCGTCAATCAGGGCGCTGGTGTCCACCACCACCAGGGGCACGTCCACCTCGTGGGGCACGAAGCGCACGTAGGGGATGACCAGGTTGAAATCGTCCTTGCCGCGCAGGGCGATCACCGTGCCCAGATAAGTGCAGATGACGAACAGGGCCATTTGCACCAGATAAATGGTCTGCGGGTCCCCCTTGTTGAGCAGCGGGGAATTGGAAATCAGCCAGGCGATCAGCGCCCCCACCCCCAAGCCAAAGGTCACGGCGGTCAGGCCGCGCAGGGAAAAACCCTTGAGCATCAGGTCGACCAGCACCACCAGGGTGCCGATCATCAGGCCGATGCCGATGGCCAGACCGCGGCGCTGGTCCCACTCCTCGACCGTGTAGCACACCAGCCAGCTCCCGGTGACGCAGAGCGCGATGAAAAAGATGCGGATAGCCAGGAGGGTTTTATTCATGCTCGGGGCGGTGGCTCAGTTGAATGCTCCCCTATTTTTCAACCACAGCAAGACAAAGGGCAGAACGAGGAACAAAAGCATGACTCCATAAAGAATCATTTGTGCCCGGCGGCCTTTTTTCTCTAGCTCGGGATTCAACTCGCTCATTACCCGCATCCGACCAAGCGCACCCCCCGATGACAATGCAATACTGGATGGTGAAATCCGAACCCACGGCCTACGCTTGGGCTGATCTGGTGCGGGACCAGCGCACCGCCTGGACCGGGGTCCGCAACTATGCCGCCCGGCTGCACCTCAAGGCCATGCGGGTCGGCGACGAGGTTTTGTTCTATCACAGCGTCGAGGAAAAATGCGTCACCGGCCTGGCCCGCGTAACCAAGCCGGCCTTTCCCGATCCGACCGCAGCCGAGGAAGGTTGGGTCGCCGTCGAACTCGCCCCCGTCGCCGCCCTCCCCCAACCCGTCAGTCTGGCCCGGATCAAGGCCGACGCGGGGCTCAAGGACATCGCCCTCGTGCGCCAGAGCCGCCTTTCCGTGCTGCCGCTCAAGCCGGCGGAGTTTGCCCGGATCAAACGGCTCGGCGGGCTCTGAGCCGGACCCGGTTGCTGAGCGGTTGTTGCAGGCGAAAGACCACCCCAACCCCCGGGCGAGGCCGGGAAGCGTCCCGAGTCGCGGGCTCGACAAACCGGAGCAAGGCGTTTTCGTCTTAACCCGTGTTCCAATCCATTGCCATTCTAGCCCCCGGCCTGCTCGGTGCCTCCGTGGCGCAGGCCGCCCGGCATTTCGGCGCGGCCCGGCAGATCACACTCTGGGCCCGCCGGCCCGAGACGCGCCTGCAGCTGAAGGGCCAGCCCTGGTGCGACCAGGTGGCCGACACCCCGGCGCAGGCGGTGCAAGCGGCGCAACTGGTCGTCATCTGCGCGCCGGTCGACCAGATCATACCGCTCGTGACCCAGATCGCCCCCCATCTGGCCGCCGGCGCACTCGTGACCGATGTCGGCAGCGTCAAGGGCGACATCAGCCGTCTCGGGCACCGGGCGCTCGCCCCGGCGGCCCACTTTGTCGGCTCCCATCCGATGGCGGGCTCCGAAAAAACCGGCTGGCAGCATGCCCAGCGCGATCTGTTTGTCCGCCGCACGGTTTTCGTGACCCCCTTGCCCGAGACCGAGGCCAAGGCCACGGAGCGCATCGCGGCCTTCTGGACCGCCCTCGAGGCCGATGTCGCCACCATCGAGCCCGATGTCCACGATGAGATCGTGGCCCACATCAGCCACCTGCCGCAGGTGCTCGCCTCCACCCTCTGCGCCGCCCTGCATCGCCGCGACCCAAAGTGGCGCAACTACTCCGGGGGCGGCCTCCGCGACACCACCCGCATCGCCGGCAGCGACCCGAAGCTCTGGAAGACCATCCTCGAGCAAAATCGCGATGAAGTCCTGCGCGCGGTCCGCCACTTCCAGGACGAGCTCCACGGCCTCGAGCGCGCCCTCGCCAATCGCGACTGGTTCGAGGTGCAGGCCATCATGGAACGCGGCAAGGCCTATCGCGACCTGTTCCGGCCCAGCCCGTGAGATTTTTCATTGATCAGTGTTTAATGTTCATTGTTCATCGGACCCAACGGGGCGCCAATGCACGATGAACATTGGTGAATGAACGATGAACATTTTCCCGGCCGCTCTTCCCATCCTCCCCTTCACCCGCCCGGTGCGCGGCGGCGTCTCGCTGCCCGGCTCCAAGAGCATCACCAACCGGGCGCTCATCCTCGCGGCGCTGTCCCCCCGCACCGTCACCTTGCAGGGCGCCCTCTTCAGCCGGGACACCCGCATCATGGTGGCCGCCCTGCAGGCCCTCGGCTTCGCCGTGCAGACCGATGAAACGGCGCTGACCATCACGATCACCGGCCGCGGCGGCGAGATTCCCGCCCGCGAGGCCACCCTCCAGGTCGGCAACGCCGGCACGGCGGCCCGCTTCCTCACCGCCCTCGTGGGCCTGCGACCGGACGGCGTCTACCACTTCGATGGCGACGAGGCGATGCGCCGCCGGCCCATTGGCGCCCTGCTCGCGGCCCTTGCGGACCAGGGCGCGTCCGCCTCCGCCCGCAGTTTTCCCTTCACCCTGAAAACCGCGGGGCTCCGCGGCGGGACCGTCGCGCTCGACGCCACGGAAAGCTCCCAGCTGCTTTCCGCTCTCTTGATGGTGGCGCCGCACGCCCGCTCGCCGCTGACCGTGCAGCTGAAGGGCGACACCGTGTCCAAGCCATTTGTGACCATGACCGAGCGGATGGTGCGGCAATTTGCCTCCGGTCCGACCGGGTACGCCATTGAGGGCGATGCCACGGCCGCCAGTTACTTCGCCGCGCTCTCCATTGTCACGCGCGGGACCATCGAGGTCCGCGGCCTGAACCTGTCCGCCGCGGCGCTGCAGGGCGACGCCGCATTCTACCGTCTGCTGGAAACAAATAATCTGCTCTCCCGTTCCGGCCTGGCCGTGACGGCCGGCGGCGCCCGCATCGGGCTCACGGCTGATTTCAACGATTTTTCCGACACCTTTCTCACCCTCGCCGCCCTCGCCCCGCTGCTCGGAGGGCCCACCATGATTTCCGGCATTGCCCACACCCGCAAGCAGGAGACCGACCGGGTGGCCGGCATGGCCCGCGAATTGCGCCGGCTCGGCCAGCATGTCATTGAAACGACGGACACGTTGGAGATTCACCCCCGCCCGCTGACGGCCGGCGTCGAAATCGAAACCTATCACGACCACCGTTTCGCGATGAGCTTCGCCGTCCTCGGCTGCCATGACCTTCACCAAAACGGCCAGCCCTGGCTCACGGTCAAGGATCCGGGTTGCTGCGCGAAGACCTTCCCGGGATTCTTTGACTTGCTGGCCGGGCTCAGGGCCGACGCTCCCTAGGAAACATTTTTTATGTGGAACTCAGGAAATCAGGAAATATCTGGCCCGGGCCGAATATTTCCTGATTCCTGCTTTCCTGATTTCCCCATTTCCTGTCTGCTGGAATCCTGAGTCAGCCTTTTCATGGCCCCATCCCCTTTCATTATCATCGCGATCGACGGCGGCGCCGCCTCCGGCAAGTCGTCCTCGTCCAGGATCCTCGCGGATCGCTTCAATCTGCTGCACGTCGACACCGGCTCCTTCTATCGGCACATCACCCATGAGCTGGTCCGCCGGGGGGTCGCCCCGACCGATCTGCCGGCCCTGCAGCGCACGCTGGACGGGCTGGCCTTCACCACCCGGCTCAACGGCCGCTCGGCCCAGTTGTTGATCGACGGCCAGCCGGCCGGCCAGGAAATCCGCGCGCAGAACGTCAATGAACAGGTCTCCCATTACGCCGCCCTGCCCGAAGTGCGGCACAAGCTCCTCGGCTACCAGCGCGGGCAGACGGAGGTCGCCCGGCAGCACGGGTTTCGCGGGCTGGTGATGGAGGGCCGGGACATCGGCTCCGTGATTTTCCCGCAGGCGGACTGCCGCTTCTTCCTGCACGCCGACCCCGCCGAACGCGCCAAACGCCGCGCCAACGAGGGGCAGACCGACTCCATCGTCGAACGCGACCGGCTCGACTCCTCGCGCAAGGCCTCCCCGCTCATGGTCCCGGTCGGGGCCACCGACATCGACTCCACCCACCTGAACCTGGAGCAGGTCGTGGAAAAAATGGCCGGGGTGATCGCGGCAAAGCTGAGTTGAATCAATGGCCACAAAGAGGCACGAAAATGCACAAGAACCGGGGAGACGGATTCCGGTGAGTTTCGTTTATAGTGTCTTTTCGTGACTTTTTGTGGCTAAAAAGATTTTTTGCCATGCCCAATTCCCCCGATCACCTGAAGATGACGCCGTTCTACGGCTTCTTCCACTACCTGTCGGGGGTCATCCATGGCATGTGGTTCCGCGGTGAGGTGGTCGGTTTGGAGAATTTTCCCCGGGAAGGTTCCTTTTTCATCGCCGCCAATCATGCCAGTCATCTCGATCCGCCGCTGGTCGGCAGCCAGATCAAGAAGCAGATGCGTTTTTTCGCCCGCAAAAGTCTTTGGAACAACCGTCTCATCGGCTGGTGGCTTTCCCAGGTGGAGACCATCGCGGTCGAGCGGGACAGCGGCGATGTCGGGGCCATCAAGCGCGTGCTCCAGGCCCTCAAGGACGACCGCGCCATTGTCCTCTTTCCCGAAGGCACGCGCTCCCCGGATGGAAAATTGCAAAAGCCCAAGGCCGGCGTGGGCTTGATGGCCTGCAAGAGCGGCGTGCCCGTGGTACCCTGCCGTGTTTATGATTCGTTCGAGGCCTTCGGCCGGGGGCGACTGGTGCCCAACTTCGGCATCCCGGTCACCATCGTCTTTGGCCAGCCGCTGCTCGCCGCGGAGTATGATGACCCGACGGCCGGCAAGGCCCGTTACGAAGTGGCCGCCCAGCGGATCATGGACCGCATTGCGGCCCTGCCGCGACCCGTGTATCCGGTGATTTGAGGCTCAATGATCAGGGGTGGGACGGGAGCCCCCACCCCACAAGAGCGCGGCCGGGGTAACATCGCGTACACTGGTGCACCCCGCCAGCCCGAGAGCAATTTCGGTTTAGGTTGGCGCATGTAGCCGGGGTCGCTGACCCCGGTTCCTCCAACCGGCCTCAGCGAGGCCGGCTACAACAAGGCGCGTCTAACATACCCGAAAACACGCTAGCGTCATACCCATCGCCCTTTGAATTTACACCTTAGCGCGGCAGCTTCGGTAGGGCGGGCACTCCGCTGCCCGCCGTCGTCTGCGGCGCGGGCCCGGCGCGGATCCCACTTCGCCAAGGCTACGACGAACAAGCTGGAATCCGCGCCCTACCTTCTGGTGCGAGCAAAAGCCTTTGGCGGTTGCAGGCCGCCCGCGCCTACCGCAAGCCGCAGGCCTGGCGCGCCCGGGCCATCGTCTTCGAGGCCACCGCCCACGCCCGCCCGGCGCCGTCGTGCAGGACCTTTTCGACGTAGTCCGGATCCGCGGCGAGCTCGGCCCGCTTGGCCCGATACGGGGCGAAAAATTCCCAGTAATGCTCAAAGAGCGCCTTCTTGAGGTCGCCATACCCGAGCCCCCCCGCGCGCAGCCGGTTCTCGTACTCTGACGCCACCCCGGCCGGCGCCACGTGCCGCAGCAACTGGATGGCGAGATTCTTTTCCGCGTCCGGCTTGGGTTCGGCCGGCGTGCGCGAATCCATGACGATCCCCATGATTTTCTTCCGCAGCACCTTTTCGTCACCGAAGATCTCGATGGTGTTGCCGTAGCTCTTGGACATCTTCTGGCCGTCAAGCCCGGGCACGGTCGCGACGTCCTCCCGGATCAGTTCCTCCGGCACCACCAGGGTGTCGCCATAAGTCTGGTTGAACTTGATCGCGATGTCGCGGGTCATCTCCAGGTGCTGCTTCTGGTCCTTGCCGACCGGCACAATGTTGGTGTCGTAGAGGAGGATGTCCGCGGCCATGAGCACCGGGTAGGCAAAGAGGCCGAAGTTGGGTGAAATTCCCTTGGCCGTCTTGTCCTTGTAGCTGTGGGCCCGCTCCAGGAGCCCCATCGGCGTCAGCGAGCCGATCAGCCAGGTCAACTCGCAGACCTCGGGCACATCACTCTGGCGCCAGAAGACCGACTTGCGGGGGTCCAGGCCGCAGGCGAGCCAGTCGAGGGCGATGCCCTGGGTGTAGGCCAGCCGCTCCTTGGGGTCGGTGATCGCCGTCATCGAGTGGTAGTCGGCGATGAAATAGTACGCGTCGCCGCCGGCCTGCAGTTCGATGGCCGGACGCATGGCGCCGAAATAATTGCCGATGTGCAGGGTGCCGGAAGGCGTGATGCCGGTGAGGACTCTCATGTTTGAATCATTCTCTTTCTCATAATCTTTCTCGTACTCTCGTGCAGGAGGGGAAGGTGAGAACGAGAAAGAGAATGATTACGAGAACGATTTTTTAATCCCGGCGGGCAATCGTTGTGACCACCTGCTTGGTCCGGGCGATCATCCCGGCGGGCAAATAGCCAGTGAAAGCCATGCTGGGCATGACCAGGGCCCGCGGGCCGAGCAGCGAACCGGGGTTGAGCACGGCATTGCAGCCCACCTCCGCCTGGTCGCCCAGCACGGCGCCGAATTTCTTCAAGCCCGTCTTGGCCGACCCCGCCGGCAGCCGGACGGTGATCTCGCCCTGGTCCAGCCGGAGATTGGAGCAGATGGCGCCCGCGCCGAGATGCGCGCCGTTGCCGAGGATGGAATCGCCCACGTAGTTGAAATGGGGCGCCTGCACGCCATCCAGCAGGAGGCAGTTCTTGAATTCGCTGGAGTTGCCCAGCACACAGCCTTCGCCCGTGATGACATGGCCGCGAATAAAGGCTCCCGGGCGAATCTGGGTGTTCGCCCCGATGTAGACCGGACCGATGATGGTCGCGAAGGCCGGCAGCCGGACCGAGGGATGAATCCACACCTTGCCCTCCACGTGGACCCCCGGGGGTATTTTGGGCCCCACGGCGCCTAGTTCGACGCTTTCCAAGGCCTGGCCAATGAGCTTCAGCCACACCCACGGTCTCGCGTCCGCTGGAAAATACGGGGCAAACCGCAGCAAGGAAGCAGGCAGGGCGAAGAATTCGGAGGCTTTCACACCTGCTTGGATAACAAAAAAACCGCTGAGGAACAGCGGTTTTTGAAATTGGAGCGGGAGAAGAGACTCGAACTCTCGACGTCCACCTTGGCAAGGTGGTGCTCTACCAACTGAGCTACTCCCGCGAGAGAGGCGGAGTATTCGACTCCCGATTTGCCCGTCAACCAGAATATTTTTTTGGCAGTTTCAGGGCCATACCGCGCATTTCCAGCTTTCCCCGAGCGATTTGCGCTGTTCAGCTTAGCCCAAACATGACCGGACGCCCCTCCAGTAGCTCCCGCCACCAGCCCGTGTTCACCATGGGCAGCTCGCCGGCCGAGCGTTTGGCGGCCTGCAAGGCATACCTGGCGGCGGAAAGCGACCGCATCCTCGCCAAACATCAGGCGGGCGATTCCGGCCTGAAAGTGGCGCAGGCCATCGCAGCCAAGATTGACCGCCTGCTGCAGCCGCTCTTTGCCAGCGCCCTGGAGACCTGGCAGCGGCAGCATGGCGAGCCCCCCTCACCGGCCTGTCTGATCGCCTTGGGCGGCTACGGCCGGAGCGAGCTCAATCCCCTGAGCGACATCGATGTGATGTTCCTCTATCCCAACGCCGTCAAATCCAAGGATCTGGGCAAGTTCCAGGAACACATCACCAACGAGCTCCTCTATCCCCTGTGGGATCTGCGGCTGAAAATCGGTCATTCCACGCGCACGTTGAGCGAGGTTTTCGCCGAGGCCGGCCGCGATATCCGGACCAAGACCTCCCTGCTGGAAGCCCGCTTCGTCGCGGGCTCCGAGTCCCTGTTCGAAAATTTCGCCACCACCTACCGCCAGCACTTCCTCACGGACAACCCCAAGGGGTACATCGCCGCCCGCCTCTCCGATCAGGCCAGCCGCCGCCAGCAGCACGGCGACAGTGTTTTCATGCAGGAGCCCGACATCAAGAATGGCGTGGGCGGGCTGCGCGACTACCAGAATGCCCTGTGGATGGCCCGCGTCCGGCTGGGCATCACCGCCATGGACGAGCTGGAGGCCCAGCACTACCTGCACCCCGGTGAACTGCGCGATTTCAAGCGCGGCTATAATTTCCTGCTCCGGGTGCGTCACGAGCTGCACTACCTGAGCAAGCACGCCACCGATGTGCTCAATCTGGACACCCAGCCCCGGCTTGCCGCCAACCTCGGCTATACCCAGCCGGTCATGCTCGAGCGCGTCGAGGCGTTCATGCAGGACTATTACCGGCACGCCCAGGCGATCTACCGCATCTCGAAAATCATCGAACAGCGCCTGGCCCTGACCATCGCGGTCCAGCCCGGCCTCGTCGGCTCGCTCAAGAACCTCCTGCTGGCCCGCCGCTCGGAACGCACCAAGCGCATCGATGGCTTCCTGCTGCGGGGCCGCGAGCTCGCCGCCGAGCACCAGAATATCTTCAAGGAGGATCCCGCCCGGCTCATCCGGGTCTTCCGGCACTGCCAGCAGCTCGGCTGCACGCCGGACGTTGATCTCGCCGCCCTGATCCGGGGCTCGTTGAAGCTGATCACCAAGCGCGTGATCGAGTCCAGCGAGGCCAACCTCAGCTTCCGGACCCTGCTCGAGGAGACCGGCCAGGTGTACCCGACGCTCGCCCTCATGCACGAACTCGGGGTGCTCGGCCGGTTCATGCCGGAGTTCAAGCCGCTGACCTGCCTGGTGCAGCACGAGTTTTATCACCGCTACACCGCCGACATCCACACGCTCAGCGCCATCCGAGAGCTCGACACGCTTTTCACCCCCGCCGGGCCCAGCGCGGAGAAATACCGGGACGAGCTGCACCAGACCGCCCGGCCCACCCTCCTCTACCTCATCTTGCTCCTCCACGACATCGGCAAGGGCCAGGGGATCCAGGGCCACGCCGAAAGCGGGGTCACGATTGCCGGTCCCGTCCTGCAACGGCTGCAAATCGACGCCGGCAGCCAGGCGATCGTCAATTTTATCATCAAAAATCATCTCGTGATGGCACGGTTCTGGCAGAAACACGACCTCGATGACCCCCAGTCTTCAGCCGCCTTTGCCGAGATCGTCGGCGACTCCGAAAATTTGCGGTACCTCTATGTGCACACCTTTTGCGACGCCCGCGGCACCTCCGCCAGCCTGTGGAACGGCTACAAGGACTCGCTCCATCGCACCCTCTTCGACACCACCCTCGAACGCCTGACGCTGGGCGACAAAGTCGACACCCGCCGCCACGAACTCAAGGAAATGACCCGCCAGAACCTCATCAAACAGACGATCCCCGGCATCAGCCCGGATGAGATCACGGCGCACTTCAATCTGCTGCCCGAGCGTTATTTCATCCAGACGGAGGAGCCGGAGATCACCCTGCACATCCAGATGGTCAACCGGCTGCTGCATTCCATCTCCACCGCCGACTCGCTCGGTTCCCTGCGGCCCGTCATTGAGTGGCAGGACGACCTCAACCGCAGCTACACCACGGTGCACGTCGTGACCTGGGACCGCGCCGGGCTGTTCTACAAGCTGGCCGGGGCCTTCAGCGTCGCCGGTCTCAGCATCCTCTCCGCCCGGATCACGACCCGCTCCGACCACATTGCCATCGACACCTTCCACATCGTCGAGCCGGGCCGGGGGGTGGTGCAGAACAAGTCGGCCATGGAGATTTTTGCCCGGACCGTGGATGAGGCGCTGCTGCACAACAAGGATCTGCTGCCCGACATTGCCGCGCAGGCCAAGAAATACGCCGAGGCCACGCGCTACACCGCGCCCAGCCAGGAATTGCCGGCCACCTTCCCGCCGACCGTCGAGGTCTACCATGAGCTCTCGCTCAATCGCATCATTGTGGAGATCCAGGCCCACGACCAGATCGGCCTGCTCTACCGGCTGGTCAAGGCCATCTCCGACCACGGCCACGACACCACCTTCGCGCGCATCAACACCGAGCGCAGCATCGCCATCGACACCTTTTACATCGAACCGGAAAAGCCCGGCGCCCCCGAGGACCAGGCCAGACTGCACAGCCTGCGGGAGGCCCTCCGCGCGATCATCACCCCGGTCCCGGTCGCGGCGGCCAGCGTCTGAGGTGGAGTCCGCAAGCACAAGGCAGGGACGATTGCCCCCAATCGCCTGCGCACACGCCGAGGGCCGGTGCCGGCAACAGCCCCGCTCCTGCTCCCTTCTCCTGATACGCTAGTCTGCTTCGGCATCATACCATGCAGTGCTAGTTATCGGCGTAATCATCCGAGCTGTAGGAGCGGCTTTATGCCGCGATGTTGAACGATGGAGAGGGGCGCGGATATACGATCGGGGCATAAAGCCCCTCCTACAGCCTGTTGCTTCCCGTCACGGGCGGACGTGTGTTGCAGCCGAAACCACATCGTTCCGGATGCTACGCGCAAAAGCTGAATGTTCTGGCACCGCGCGAATTTCGCTCCCCAAGCCGCCCGAGACCTGTTCAGCTCGCCGCCGATGAGTTCTGAAGAGACGGGAGATTCGGCGATCCTTTATCGCATCGCTTCGCTGGCCGCCCATGCCGGCGATGCGACGACCGCCCAGCATGAAATTCTCTCGGCCCTCATGGCCGCCTTCCCCGCGACCAGCGGTTCGCTTTCCCTGCTCAGTGCCGAAAGCGGCCGCCTGGAAATTTGTGTCCAGCAGGGCCTGCCGTCCGACTCCGGCAAGTTTGCGCTGCGGCCCGGCCAGGGCGTCACGGGCTGGGTTGTCCTCCACGGCAAGCCGCTGCTGGTCGCGGATGTCGCCGCGGAGCCGCGGTACATTTCCGCCCGGACCGGCGTGCGGTGCGAGATGGCGGCACCCTTGCTGGCGGAGGGCCGCATCATCGGGGTGGTCAACCTCGATGCCGACCAGGTCGCGGCCTTTGCCGCGGCCGACCTGCTGCGTCTCGCGCGCTGCGCGGTGGAGGCCGGCGCGGTGCTGCACCGCCTTTGGCAACTGGAGCGCCTGCGCGCCAATTCCACGCAACTGACCACCCTGGTGGAGCTCGGCCATGCCCTGGTCACCCAGCTGGCGCCCGAGGAGCTGATGTCGACCCTCACCCAAAGCGGCCGCAGCCTCTTCAACGCCCGCCTGTGCCTGCTGCACGATTACGACCGTTCACGACGCGAATTGCGGCTGCACGCCTGGTCCGCCGACGGCGATATGTCCGCCGCCGGCCTCGCGCTCCAGCAGCAGACGGTCTCGGCCGACGTTTCGCTGCTGGCTGCCGTGTTGCGGTCCGGCAAGTCCACCGAGTTCCAGGAGATCGACGGTCCCGGTTACAGCGAAGCCGCCGACCTGCCTCGCGACCGCCAGCTCTGCTCCGCCCTCGCCGCACCGCTCATCCTCGAGGGCGCCCCGGCCGGCGTGCTCTCCGTCTTCTACGACCAGCCGCACCGGTTCAGCGACGACGAGAAGCGTCTCTTCACGGCCCTGGCCAGCTTTGCCGCCGTCGCCCTGCAGAACGCCCGGCTCTATGCGCGGGTGTTCCATTCGGAGGAGGTGTTGCGGAAAAATGAAACCCTCACCACCCTCGGTCTGCTCGCCGCCGAGATTGCCCATGAGATCCGGAATCCCCTCACCGTCATCAAGCTCCTCCACGGCACCCTCGGCGCTGATTTCTCCCCGGACGATCCCCGCCGCCGCGACCTGCAGGTTATCACGGAAAAAATCGAGCAGCTCGAGACCATCGTCTCGCGCGTGCTCTCGTTTGGCCGCACCCCGACAACCCTGCACTCCCACTGGTCACTCGCGGAGATTCTCGACGACACCCTGGTCCTCCTGCGGGCCAAGCTCGGCCAGGCCAACGTGCAACTCCACTACACCGCCCCGCCCGCCGAACTGCGGGTGGAAGGCAACAAGGGACAACTGCAGCAGGTGATACTTAACCTCGTGCTCAACGCCCTGCAGGCCATGCCGCAAGGGGGCGCCCTCACCTTGCAATGGGCCCTGCACAACAGCGCGGGAGCCCGCACCCTTCAACTGGACCTCGTGGATACCGGAAGCGGCATTCCCGAGTCCATCCAGCCGCGCATCTTCGAGTCTTTTCTTTCCGGCCGGGTTGGCGGCACCGGCCTCGGCCTCGCCATTGCCCAGCGCATCATGAAGGATCACCATGGCGAACTCACCCTCGCCCAGACCGGCCCTCAGGGCACCACCATGAGAATCAGTCTGCCCTTGTGCCCCGAATGACTTTCACCCGGACTGATCGCCCCGGCTGGCCCCAACCATCAACATAACCCCCGCATGACTTTCGCAACCCTCGCCACCCTTCCGGCCAAAGCCATCCTCGGTGGCGCCATCCAGGGCCACTATGCCCACCTCGACCGCCTGACCATCGGTGAAGTGGAACTGCCGGCGGACGCCGTCCTGCCGCTGCACGCCCACCCCCATGAGCAGATCACTTATGTGTTGAGCGGCCGCCTCCAGTTCACCGTCGGCCACGAAACCGCCGTGCTCGGCGCCGGCATGGTCGTGCTGATACCCGGTGGCGTCAGCCACGGGGCGAAAGTCCTCACCACGGCCCGCGTCATCGATGTGTTCACCCCGGTGCGGGATGACTACCGCTAGGGCGTGTTTGCCCAAACTGTAGGAGGGGCTTTATGCCCCGATGGGGTTGGATCGCACCGACAGAATCGGGGCATAAAGCCCCTCCTACAGCGGAGAAAGCCGCTGTTTCCTATTCTGCCAACACCGCCTGGATTGTTTCCGGGCGAACGGTTCCCGTGGAGGCACCTCACTCCTCGAGTTCGACGTTCCAGTAGGCCACATCCAGGAAGTCCTTCCATTTTTCGTGGCTGTGATTGCCGAGCACCAGCGAGATGACCGGCCGCCACTTCGGCCGCACCGGTTTGCGGATCAGCCGCATGTGCGCCTCGTGGGGCAGCCGATTGGCCTTGCGTGAATTGCACTTGATGCAGGAGCAGACAATGTTGTCCCAGGTGGTCTTGCCGCCGTAATGCCGCGGGATCACGTGGTCGAGATTGAGCATCTCCCGCTCAAAATTGTGGCCGCAATACTGGCATTTGTCCTTGTCGCGCTCGAAGACGTTGTTGCGGGTGAGCTTGAGCTCCTTGCAGGGCAGCTTGTCGAAGTACGTCAGCAGGATCACCCGCGGCAACCGGATGCTGCGGTTGACGGTCCGCACGGTCTCCAGCGCTTCCCGCGGCGGATTGTAGACCGAAAAATCAATCCAATCCATCAGCGAGTAGGTGAGAAAGGCGGCCTCCGTCTGGTGCACGACCTGCGCATGCTCGCGGGCCAGCAGGGCGAAGGCCCGGCGGGCCCCAATGACGTTCACCGCCTGCCAAAGGCGGTTCAAAACCAGCACCGGCTGATCGAGGGCATCTTCCATGGGCAACGGGTCTTGGAGATACCGTCGCACCACCGGCCTGTCAAGCAGGCGGGACTCCGGGTGGCGGACAACAGGTTTTTTCCTAATAAATTGTCGCGCCCGACGTCATCACCCCGATGATCCGGGAAAAAATGCTGCCCGAATAAACGTGCGCAACTTCCCCGGATCGTTTTTGTCTGCCCTTCCAGCTTATATGAAATCACGCCTCCTCCCTGCTCTGCTGACCGCCCTGCTGGCGCTCGCACCCCTCACGCGCGTTCTCGCCCAACCGGCGCAGGGCGCCCCGGCCGCCCCGACGGCGACGGCCCCCGCCACGCCGGCCCAGACCGCCTTCAAGCAACTGTTCGAAAAGATCAGCGCCAAGCTGCAGGCCGGCCAGCGCAGTGCCGAGGCCCTGGCGGCCGAACTGCAGGCCTTTGACGCCTTGGTGGCCCAATATCGCCAGAGCGAACCCAATGAAGCGGCCATGATCATGGTGATGAAAGCCCGCCTCTACCTCGAAGTCTTTGATCAACCTGCCCAGGCGATCACCCTCCTCAAGCAGATCAAGGTGGACTTTCCCGCCAGCCCCATTGCGGGCAATATCGATCAGGTCGTCGCCTCGCTTGAAGCCAAGCAGACCGCCGAGGCATCGTTGGCCGTAGGCAAAGTATTTCCCACCTTTGCCGAGAAGGATGTCAATGGCCAGCCTCTGGATCTGGCCACCTACCGGGGTAAGGTGGTGCTGATCGACTTTTGGGCGACCTGGTGCGGCCCCTGCGTGGCGGAACTGCCCAACGTGATTGCCGCCTACGAAAAATATCATGGACAGGGCTTTGAGATCATCGGCATCAGCCTCGACCAGGACCGGGAGAAACTCACCACCTTCCTTAAGGGAAAAAACATGCCGTGGCGTCAGTATTTCGACGACCAGGGCGGGCAGAACAAGCTCGCCACCCAATACGGCATCGACGCGATCCCCGCCACTTTCCTGCTCGATGGCACGGGCAAGATCGTGGCCAAGGGCATGCGCGGCGAAGAACTCGACCGCCAGCTGGCGAAGCTGCTGGCGAAATAAGGCGCGGTTGCGAAATGACGGAGCTGACTGTGGGCGGGGTGCCCCCACCCCGCGGGGCATGCGCTAGACTGCGGGGTGAGGGCACCCCGCCCACAACATACAGTCACAAATCCTTGGCTCTGCCGCTTCAGCCCGTCGGCGGCACCACCGCGACCTTCAGGGACTGGTTCTTCACCCGAATGCCGGCGAGCTTGGCCACGACCGCCTCCACGTGCTCGGTCGCCACATCGACGTGCGTATGGTCCTCGTGGATGTCGATCGCGCCGACGATGTTGGCGGGCAGTCGCGTCACGCCGGCAATCTTGCCCACGAGATCGGCGGGCGTCACGAGATGCTGGCGGCCAATGTTGAACGAGACGGGCGTGAAGCCCGGCTCACGCCCGGTGCGCGGCTTGCGCTCATAACTCCGCTTCTGGGCGGCAAATTTATCTCCGGAGGGCGCAAACCCGGCAGGCTTGACGGAATATTCCTTGGGCTGATCTGTCTTTGCCGGAGGGCCCGCGTCCCTGCGGGCCGGGCTGGGGGCAGCGGTCCGCACGGGCGCGGACCCTCCACTCTGCGGCGTCGCCGGCTTCAGCGGTTCATTGGCCGCGACCCGCTCGGCGCGCACTTTCGCCGTGGGCGCGGGCTTGGCCGCCGGCTCGGCACTCTCGCCCTGCATCAGATGGATGAGCGCCGACGCGATGTCGGTGCTGGTGTAGCCCTGCTCGAGCAGGCGGTCGATCATCTGGTCGTGCGAACGGAATTTTTTCTCGTCGAGCGTGGCCCTGAGCTTGTCGAAAAACACATTGCCCTTCGCCTCCTCGACCTCGTCCAGCGACGGCACCCGCTCGCGCCGGATCTTGATCCGGCCATAATGGATCATGTTCTGCATCTTGTAGAGCTCGCGGCCCGCGACAAAGGTGAAGGCCATGCCCTTCTTGCCCGCGCGGCCCGTGCGGCCGATGCGGTGCGTGTAGTCCTCGGCGTCGTTTGGCAGGTCGAAGTTGAACACCACCTCCAGGTCGTCGACATCGAGGCCGCGCGCCGCGACGTCGGTGGCGATGAGAAACTCAAAGCCGCGGCGGCGGAACTTGTCCATCACGCGCGTGCGCTGCGCCTGCGTGATGTCGCCGTGCAGGCGGTCCGTCGAGTAGCCGCGGGCGTGCAGGTGGTCGTCCAGCTCATCGACCATGATCTTGGTGCTGCAAAATACGATGCCGAAGCGGAAGTCATGCAGGTCGATGAGGCGCGTCAGCAGCTCGATCTTCGAGCGGCGGTCGACCTCGAAGTAGATCTGCTCCACCTGCGGCGCGTTCTGCGCCAGGGACTCGATGCGGATCCACTCGGGGTCGCGGGTGTAGCGCTTGATCAGCTCCTGGATCACGCGGGGCATCGTCGCCGAGAAGAACAGGCACTGCCGCTGCTCCGGCACGGATTTCAGGATGTGCTCGATGTCGTCGCGGAAGCCCATGTCGAGCATCCGGTCGGCCTCGTCGAGGACGACGACCTTGAGCGCGTCGAGCTGCAGCGTGCCGCGCTCCATGTGGTCCATGACGCGCCCGGGCGTGCCGATGACAACCTGCGCGCCGGCGGCCAGCGCGCGGAACTGTCGCTCATAGGACTGGCCGCCGTAGATCGGCACTTCCATCACGCCCTTCTTGAAGAAAGCCAGCTTCCCAAACTCCTCGGAAACCTGCACCGCCAACTCGCGCGTCGGGCAGAGCACCAACACCTGCACCTTGCGCAGGCGCGGATCGACCTTTTCGATGGCCGGGATGGCAAACGCGGCCGTCTTGCCCGAGCCCGTGGCGGACTGCCCCACCACGTCGCGCCCCGCCATGCCGAACGGAATGACAGCGGTCTGGATGGGCGAGGCTTCCTCGAAACCCATCTTGTCGACAGCCTTCAAAATTTCCGGCGAGAGGCCGAGTTCACTGAACGGACGTTTTTCCATCAAGACAGGATGCCTCTCTCTCCTGAAAAAATAGAGCTTATTCCTCCGGGACCCTGCAGAATTGAGTCTGGCCTGCAGAAGTGACCCTTGGGTTGCAATGGGTAGGGCGAATCCTCCGGATGAGCCGTTCGCGGCACCGGCTCATCCGGAGGATTCGCCCTACCTACGATGCTAATGCGCACCCGCCGTTCGGTATCTGCGGGAAAGGCCGCTTTAGCCTCGCTTTGCCCGGCAATAAACGGGGTAATGACCCGCTATGCCTTTTTCCAAGCTCGGCCTGCCGGCCTCCCTGATCAATGGTGTCAAAGCGATGGGTTACGTCGATCCGACGCCGATCCAGTTGCGCGCCATCCCGGTCGTCCTCACGGGCGGTGACCTCATCGCGTCCGCCCAGACCGGCACCGGCAAGACCGCCGCCTTTGCCCTCCCCGTCCTCGCCCGCCTCGATAAGCACCAGCCGCGCGGTCCGCGGGTGCTCGTGCTCGAGCCGACCCGCGAGCTCGCCGCCCAGGTGGAGACCGCCTTCCGCGATTTCGGCCGCTTTACGGACATCCGCGCCACCGTCGTCCACGGCGGCGTCGGCTACGGCCGCCAGCGCAGCGAGATCCAGGCCGGCACCGACATCGTGGTCGCCACGCCAGGCCGCCTGATGGATTTTCTCAACGAGGGCACGCTCCGCCTCAACGGCCTGCAGATCCTTATCCTCGACGAGGTCGACCGCATGCTCGACATGGGCTTCGTCAAGGACGTGAAGAAGATCATCGGGATGTGCCCGAAGGAGCGCCAGACGCTGTTCTTCTCCGCCACGGTGCCGCCGGAGATCGAGGAGGTCGCCCGCTTCGCCTTGCGCCACCCGACCCGCGTCGAGATCGGCGTGGCCCGCACGGTCAACAAGTCCGTCACCCACGCCTTTTATCCCGTCGGGATGGGCCTGAAGTTCGACCTGCTCGTCGCCCTGCTGGAGAAGACCGATTTTCACAGCTGCCTGGTCTTCTCCCGCACCAAGCACGGCGCCGATAAGATCGCCCGCAAGCTGAAGGCCGCCAACCACTCCGTCGCCGTCCTCCACGCCAACCGCTCGCAGTCGCAGCGCGTCGAGGCGCTCGAGGGCTTCAAGTCCGGCAAATACGAGGTGATGGTCGCCACCGACATCGCCGCCCGCGGCATCGACGTCGCCGGCGTTTCGCACGTCATCAACTACGACATCCCGGCCAACCCCGAGGACTACGTCCACCGCATCGGCCGTACCGGCCGGGCGGCCGCCGTGGGCGACGCGTTCACGCTCACCACGCCCGACCAGGCCGGCGAGATCCGCGACATCGAGCGCTTCATCGGCCAGAAGGTGCCGCAATTGAAGCTCGAAGGCTTCAACTATGGCGCGGCCCCGCGGCCGACAATGGGTTATCAGGGCGCCGCACCGGCCTATCCCCAGCGTCAGGACCGCGGCCACCAGCAGCGTCCCGCCCATGGCGGCCCGCAGCATTCCGGTCACGGCCAGCGCCCGACCCACGCGCCCCGACCCGCGCACGCCCCGCAGCAGGCGCGGTCGCAGCCGACTCTCGCCGCGGCACCGCAGGCGCCGCGGCCGAATCCTTCCCACGCCTACCAGGCGCCCGGGCAGCCCGAGCGCCCGGCGGGTGGCGGACCCGCCCAGCCGGCCCCGCGCAAGTTCGGCGGCCTGTCCCGTGGCAGCTGGACGCGCCGCGGCTAATTTTCGCCTGAGCCAACGACCGGCCCTTTGCCCCGACCAGCGGGGCCGTGTCCCGAGCCACGAGTAACCCAATGGGTTACTCGTGGCTTGGGTGAGGGCTGAGGGGGTCTTGCGGCTTTTCATCGGGTGGGAGCTGTGCTCTGCTCGCGCCGTGCATCTTACCCATCTCGCCTGCACCGCCTGCGGGCTAGCCCATGACGCCTCGATCCCGCAGAACGTCTGCACGGCCTGCGGCAAGCCGCTCTTCCCGCAATACAATCTCGCCGCCGCGCGCCGCACCCTGACCAAGGCGGCACTGCGTGACCGTCCCCCGACCATGTGGCGCTACCGGGAGGTGCTGCCAGTGCGCGCCGACACCGACATCGTCACCCTCGGCGAAGGCTTCACCCCGCTGCTGCCGGTACCGCGCCTCGGCGCGCGGCACGGGGTCGCCCGGCTTTTCATCAAGGACGAGTCGCTCAATCCCACGCAAAGCTTCAAGGCCCGCGGCATGAGCGCAGCCGTTTCGATGGCAAAGCAGTTCGGCCTGAAGAAACTGGCCGCGCCCTCCGCCGGCAACGCCGCCGGGGCGCTGGCCGCCTATGCCGCCCGCGCCGGCCTCGAGGCGCACCTCTTCATGCCGGTGGACACCCCCCAGGCCAACGTCATTGAGTGCCGCGAGATGGGCGCGCACGTCACCCTCATCAACGGGCTCATCACGGATTGCGGCGCCGAGGTGGCGAAGCGCAAGGCCGCCGAGGGCTGGTTTGACATGTCGACCCTCAAGGAGCCCTACCGCGTCGAGGGCAAGAAAACCCTCGGCTACGAGCTCGCCGAGCAGCTCGGGTGGACCTTGCCCGATGCCATCATCTATCCGACCGGGGGCGGCACGGGGCTCGTCGGCATGTGGAAGGCCTTTGCTGAAATGGAGCAACTGGGTTGGATCGGCGCGCAGCGCCCGAAAATGTTCACCGTGCAGGCGGCCGGCTGCCAGCCCATCGTCCGCGCCCTGGCCGCCGGCGAGAAATTCGCCGCCGAGCACCTCGGCGCATCCACCCGCGCCTCCGGCCTGCGCGTGCCCAAGGCCATCGGGGATTTCATCATGCTGGACATCCTGCGGAAATCCGGCGGCGGGGCGGTCGCCGTCAGTGACGAGGATATGATCGCCGACACGCGGGTCGTCGGTTCCGCCGAGGGCCTGTTCGTCGCGCCCGAGGGCGCCGCCACCTATGCGGCACTCAAGCGCCTGCTCGCCACCGGCCAGATTGCCGCGACCGAGACGGTTGTGCTCTTCAACACCGGGGCCGGGGTGAAATATCTCGAATGCTTTGCTGAGTAATACCAACTACTACCTGCTTTGGGACTATTGGCATTGGTCGCAGCCGGCCGCCGTGCCGGAGTTCCAAACCCGACAGGCAGGGACGCCTGTCGCTACGCTGAGTAGGGCGCAGAATTCCTTTCCGCGTCCACGGCGGCGAAGTGACTCGCCGCCCTACCTGACCTGCAGCGTGTCGCCCTCGTAGGCCAGGCCGAGCGCGGGGATCGTGACGGCCTTGCGGCCGCCCTCTTTCCTGACCCGACCGGCCACCCAAGCCTCATGGCCCGCCGCGATCGCGGCGGCGAGCGTGGCGTCGACCGCCCCAGGCGAGACGAAGGCGGCAAAGCCCACGCCCATGTTGAAGGTCGCGTAGGCTTCGCGCAGCTCGATCGGGCCGGCCGCCATCAGAAACTTGAACAGCGCCGGAATCTCGCGCGGGGTGGTGATTTCGTAGACGAACGGTTCCTCCAGCCGCATCAGCTTGCGCCAGCCATGGCCCGTGACATGGGCGACGTAATTGAGCACCACGCCCGCCTGCTGGCACTTGACCACGAAATCCACGTAGATCGCCGAGGCGGCCAGCAAGGCCTCGCCATAGGTGCGCTTATCGCCGTGGCCGATCGGCGTCTGGTAACCCTGGGGCAGCCGATCCGCGATCAGCCGGCACAGGCTCAGGCCGTTGGTCTGCACGCCGGTCGAGGCGAGGAAGATAATCACATCGCCTTCGTGCACGTCGCCCGTGATGCGCAGGGATTTCGGCTCGATTTTCCCCACAGCGGAACCCGCCAGGACGATGGTCTCAGGCTGGATCAGGCCCTTGAGCGTGGGCGTCTCGCCCCCGCCCCACACCGCCCCGGCCCGGTGGCAGCCCTCGGCCCAACCGTCGACGAGCGCCTGCATGCGCTTGGCATCCGCAAACCAGCCGGAGTCACCCACGGCTGCGTGCATCGCCACGGAGATCGGCCGCGCCCCGCAGGTCACGAGGTCGTTGACGATCGTGGCGACGGTATCGATGGCGATGGCGTCGTAAAAACACTGGCCGGTCTGCGCATAGACGGCGTCGGCCACGAGGTTCTTGGTCCCCAGGCCTTCCTCCACGTGCGCCAGGTAGTGATCGTCCGCTTCCATCAGGTAGGCGCTCTCGCCGCGCGTGGTCGCCGGTTCGGCATAGCCGTGGGCCGTCAGTTCGCCAGACGTGGTGCGCGCGGCCTGCTGGCAGGCGCGCTTGAAGGCATCAAGCTGGTCGTAGCGGACACCGGATGCTTCGTAGGAGAGCGACATGATGGGAGTCGGAAATTCAGCACACAACAGGCGGGGAATCCAGCGGCAAAACCAGAAACCTGAAACGGGGATTGCCAGCCCGGCCCGGCCCGTTTCGCTGAGCTTCCCGATGCCAGCCGTTGCAACCCCTGCCCCCAGCCCACGACCCGGGAAGCGGCGTGATGGCCGCTGGCTCGTCGTCGGACTGCTGTTGCTGCAGCTGACCCTTTTTTTTGCCCTCAGCCCCCGGATGAATGTCGTGCATGTCGCGCACACCTGGGGCGTGCTAACGCTCCAGCCGGACTTCTCCGACCTGTATCTTATCCCCGCCGCGGGCGCCGGCCGGCTGGCCGGGGAGGATCCGTATGTCGCGAACCCACGCGACCCCTGGCATCGCGTCTTCAATTATCCGCCCGTCTGGATGTATGTCTGGACCAGCCTGCCGACGCCGGCCACTTACCGGATCGTCGCGCTCGGGATGGGGATTTTCGCCACCGCCGGGTGGCTCGCTTATCTCGGAAGACTCAGCCTGGCCCAGGGCGCCATCGTCGGTCTGCTGGCCTGTTCGCCGCCCGTCCTGCTCGCCGCCCAGCGGGCCAATACTGATCTGCTGATTTTTGGCCTGCTCGCCGTGGGGCTGACTCTGCTGCGCAGGGGCACAGGCTGGGCGGGCTACGCCGTGCTGGTGGCCGCCGGCTGGCTCAAGCTCTATCCGCTCGCCGCCCTTGTCGTGGTGCTGCGCGAGCCGCGCGAACGCCTGCGGCGGATCGGTCCGGTGGTGCTCGGCGCCGGGGCGCTCTGCTTTGTCGCCTACGCCAGTTATCTCGGCCGGCTCTACGCCAACACCCCGGCGGGCGGCCTGCATTCCTACGGGTCGCGCGTGCCGGCCTTCTGGTTCGATTTCTTTCTGCCGGCATACGGCTGGTCCATCGACCGCGTGCTGCTCGGGCATATCTTTTCCGCGCTGGCCCTATTCCTGGGCCTGCTGGCCCTGCGCAGCAGCCTCGGCCGGCCTCCGCTGCTCCAGGCAGACACTGACCGGTCCGCGCTCGATGGCCTGCGCGCCGGCGGGGCCATCTATGTCTTCACCTTCCTCCTCGGGGTGAGCTTTGATTATCGCCTGATCTTCCTGCTGCTCGGCCTGCCGGCCCTGTTTGCCCTGGCCGCGGGCCCGGCGCCCGGCCGGGTCTGGGGGCGCATCGGGCTCGGGCTGGTGTTGGCCGCGATGGGGCCCAACGGGCTGTTTTGGAAACCGCTGCTCGTGGTGAAAGAGGCCGGCAGCTGGGCGCTATTTTTCACCCTGGCCGTCCTCCTGGTGCGCACGCTGCCGGCGGACTGGAGCAAAAGTTTTAGCCGAGCCTGAAGCGGCAGACCGGACCGCACGGCCCATGGTTTCGACGACAGCGCCAAGACGAGACGGATTGCCCCTAATTTCGCGGGTAGACTTAGCCGGAACTATGCAGTTGCAGGGCGTTTCTACTCGTAATTCATCCACCAAACCGTGCGGCTGTTCGCCAGACTGTAGAGCGGGGTCGCTGACCCTGCCTGCACTCGGCAATCGGCGGGATCAGCGATCCCGCCCTACAATTTCAACTGCCTAGTTCCGGCTCAGTAGCTCCGGCCCTCGTGCTTCTCGAAATAGTTCACGTAGGCCTGGTTCACCACCCGGTAGCCGCCCGGCGTCGGGTATTTGCCGGTGAAATACCAGTCGCCGGTGTGATGCGGCAGCGCGGCATGCAGGTTTTCGATGGACTGGAAGATGATCTCGATCTTCCCCGACCAGCCATTGGGCGGAGGCGAGACCAGCTCGGTGATCTTCGCGGAGATTTCATCCGCGGTGAACGGCTCGTAGATTTTCCGCACATGATTGACCGGCTCGGGCGAGGTCTTGGCCAGCTCGGCGCGGCAGTGGCGGTAGACCTCCTCGATCAGGGCGGACTGGCCCCGCTCCTTGAGCAGGGTGATCGCGGCCTCGAAGGCCACAAACTTGCCGATTTCCGACATGTCGATGCCGTAGCAGTCCGGGTAGCGGATCTGGGGCGCGGTGGAGGCGATGACAATTTTCTTCGGATTGAGCCGCTGCAGGATGCGCAAAATGGAGCGGCGCAGGGTCGTGCCGCGCACGATGGAGTCGTCCACGCACACCAGGTTGTCCGCGGGCTGGACGACGCCGTAGGTGACATCATAGACGAGCGACGCGAGATTGTTGCGGGATTTTTCCTGGCTGATGAAGGTGCGCATCTTCACGTCCTTCGTGACCAGCTTCTCGCCGCGCGGCCAGTTGTTCAGGATGAGGTCGTCGACCAGCGTCTCTGTGACCGTGCCGGCGCGGGCGGCGTCGAGCAGGGTCTGCTTCACCTCGGCGCGGCGACGGTAGCGCAGCTCGCTCATGAGGCCGAAATACGCGACCTCGGCCGTGTTGGGGATGAAGCTGAAGACGGAGTTGGCGAGGTCGCCCGCAATGGAGGCCCAGAGCTGGCTGGCCAGGCCGGCGCCGAGGGCCTTGCGCTCGCGGTAGATGTCGGCGTCGTTGCCGCGGGAAAAATAAATGCGCTCAAAGCTGCATTGGGTCTTGGGCAGGGCCGGCTTGATGCGCTCGAGCTTGACGCTGCCGCCGCGCTTCATGATGACCGCGCAGCCGGGCTCGACCTCCTGGACCTGGCTGGCGTCGAGGGCAAACACGGTGCAGAGCGGCGCGCGCTCGGAGGCGAAGGCCACGACCTCGTCGTTCTCAAACCAGTGGCAGGGGCGGATGCCGGAGGGATCGCGCGTCACAAAGGCATCGCCGTTGCCGAGCACGCCGACGAGCGCGTAGCCCCCGTCCCAGTTGGCGGAAGCGGTGCGCAGCACGCGGCCCGGGTCGACCTCCTCGTTGATCCGGCGGGTGATCTCGGTGCCGGGCAGCGCCTCCTGCCGGAAAGCGCGGTAGAGCCGCTCATGCTCGTCATCGAGGCAGAAGCCGATGCGCTCCAAGATGGCCTGGGTGTCGGTCGCGAAGATCGGGTGCTGGCCGATGGCGATCAGGCTGTCGTTCAACTCCGCCGTGTTGGTCAGGTTGAAATTGCCCGCGAGCATCAGGTTGCGGGTCGGCCAGGAGCTGCGGCGGAAGAAGGGATGGCAGGCGCTCAGGTTGTAGCCGCCCGAGGTGCCGTAGCGCAGGTGGCCGAGGTAGAGCTCGCCGCCGAAGTCGAAGTTTTTCTTCACGGAATCCGGAAACTCCGGGTGCACGATGCCCTCGGTGACGAGGGCATTGTAGCGCGCGGTCAGGGCCTGGAAGATCTTGTCGAGGGGGTTGGTCTCGACGTTGCGCTCGCGGAACATGTAGGGCTCGCCGGCCGGCACGTCGAACTTCACGCAGGCCACGCCCGCGCCGTCCTGACCGCGGTTGTGCTGCTTCTCCATGAGGAGGAAGAGCTGCTGGAAGCCCCACAGCGGCGTGCCGTATTTCTCCTGGTAGTAAGCCAGCGGCTTTTTGAGCCGCACCAGGGCGATCCCGCATTCGTGGCTGATGAATTCGCTCATTAAAAGACGCAGATTTCGGGGAGGAGGCCGGAATGGTCAACGGCTTTCTCCGGCATAGTCCAGAATGAGCCGAAGGGGCCCAGGCTCACTTCCCTGCGCCGACGAGTTGCACCGCGTCGATTTCCTTCCAGCCGGGCCCGGACGCGAGGTTTAGGGTGATTTTCACCTTCGCGACGAGATAAGCGGTCGGTGGCACGCGCACGCCAAACCACACGATCTCCCGCTCGACCGTCTTGCGGTAGGGATCAACGCCTTCCCACCAGAGGTGCGCCGTGCCATTCGGCTCGATGGCTTCGAGCTTCGTGATCGCGCCCGCCGCGTCGTTTTGCCGCACCCGGACCTCGGTGGCGTGGACTGGTTTCGCAAAGGAAACTTCCAGCCAGTCCGTGCCGACACTCTTGTTTTCCGGACACCACGCATCGGGACTGTTGCCCGCCGTGGAAATATTCGGCGCCCCCGTCGCCTGCGCGGGTGAATACTGCGTCTTGCCGTATTTCGTGCCGGCTGTCGCGCTCACCGCCCATTGCCCCGCCGGGTCCGCGATGATCTTTGCGTCGATGAGTTCGGCGGATGATACGATTGCTCCGCTGCCTGACCCTCCGGCAATCGCTGATGACGTCTGGGCGGGTACGGGACTGACCGCGCTCACCGCGGGAGCGGCCGATGTTCCCGCGCCCGAGGAGACGGAAACTGGCGGGATACCCTCTTTGGGCGCCGCACCACCTAATGCCATCGCCGGCAGTTCAGCGTCCGGCACGGCGATCACAACGGAAGGTGGCCAGGACCAAGTCGGCGGATTCTCCAAGCGTGGTTTATCGGCAAAGAGCGAGCCCATGACGCGTGTCTGCAGTTCTTCCTGTTCGATGGGGGGTTGACCATTGCCACCCGATAGGCTCGTGCCGCGCCCCCGATTCAGGCAAAGCAGCGCTGCCATCGGATTGCCCGCTCGGTCGGCAATATCCGCCCGCACCAGCAAGAGACGTCTATCGTCCGGCGTGCGCTGCAACACCGCATCGATGATCGCCGCGGCAGCTTCGATGCGATCGGCCAGCAGGGCTTCGTGCGCTTGGTTGATCGTGCGCTGCGTCACCCGTTCGGCCGAATCTGATACCGCCATCACTTTAAGCGGCGTTTCATCGGAGGTGATTTCGCCGTTCCAGCCAGTGCCACCACGGATGACGAGTCGGGCCCGCACGACGTAGTCGCCCGGTACAACCGGTTGCATTGCCACAGAAGACATCAGCCACAAGCCGCCCGCGACTCGGGTGGCGTCCAGGGTGGCGTGTGGTGTCGTTGCTTTGCCCACCACGTCCGCGCGAGCCGCCTTCGCCCCGCCGCCGGCGGCCGCGAGTTCCACGGTGATCGCATCGCTCCAGGCGCCACTTGCGGGGGCGAGTTCGATCGACCCACCGGTCTCGGGCGACACAGTGAGGCGCACGATGATCCGAAACGGCTCGCCTTGCTCAACCACGTCGCCCTCCACCCCGCGCAGGGAAACGGAGATTTCAGGTGTGGGTGTTTCGGCCGCGGTGGCACCGGCGACGCACAAAACCATCGAAAGGACCAAGCCCATGATTCGAAAGAGCAACTGGCCCAACTGCGAAGGAATCACACCGAACAAAATGCGCCGAACGGTTTTCATTTTTTTACCGCGCGCGGCGGAATCGCGTCGTTGGGACAAATCTGACTGAAGCAATCGCCCGCCGCAGCATTACCATAGCGCGATTGCGGCCTGTGGCTTGAGGCATTGATGCCGGTGCCCTTGCCTGAATGACAGATATTGAACCCGATCCGCTCGGTGCCGGGAGTCACCAGATAAAGGGTCGTTTCCTTGGTGTTTTTCGCTTCGTAGAACTTCGCAAAATAGTACCGCATCACGCAGTCTTGGTCGCCCGAGTGCGAAAAGTGTTCTTGTCCCACCATGCCGTTCACCCCAAAAAACGCCCGCGACAATTGATCGACGTACTCATCGGCAAACGCCTTTAATGCGGATGCAGGTTTACCTTTAAAATCATTGCGGTAAAGATTCTCAATCATCGAGGCCGTGCCCAAACGGACGAGCAATTCCTTCGTTTGGATATAAGCCGAATACGCCTGCGTCGCGAGATCATGCCCATTCTCTTCCAAGAGATTAACCACCGTGCCATTACCCGTCTGATAGTGAGGACGCCCTATCTTGTTCTCGGGCACATTTGGCGGGATAAAAGAAACGGAGTAACCGGTGGTGTCGTCCGGACCATGATGCTCGACGCCCACCGAGTGCAGTAGTTCGTGCGCTATCGCGCGATCATAGGCGAAAATCGCATCCTGCGCCGGCAGGTTGAAGGGCCGGTTGAAGATGCTCTCGGAATTGCCCCGGGCGAGAATGCCGATGCGCAAGGTGATCCCCGGCCGGCCGGCCACCCCGTCTTTTGCCATTCGGGTGGCGGCGCCGTTATCTCCCAGGTCTGAACGCGTGAATGTCTTCACCCATACGCCATGCTGCCCCTCCTTCCGGTGCGGAGCGTCCCGGTGGTTGCCGTTCATGAGTCGCGTCTCCTGCGACATCTCCCAGCGGCGCAGTTTCGAATGCACGCGCAGCTTGGAAAGCGTCTCGAACAGCTCGATGCCGGGCCGAGCGTCAAAACCAATCATGTTCAGCACAAAGAAATCCTTCCGCTCCGGATCGCCCTCAAGGTGCTTTCCATTCTCCGCCCAGCCGCGGTACTCCTCGTAGAGCGTGAAGCCGTCGCCGTTGTCCTTCTGGCCCTCGACTTTTTCGTCATCATCGTCATCGGCGAGTTTCATCACCTCGTGTTTTTTACGCCAACTGTCCGCGATCCAGCCGGGGCTTTTCATCTTCGGCAGGCGCGGCGTCCCGCCCACGTCCTTCATCACGCCCTCAATCTCGCGCCCATCCGCCAGCAGGCAAACCGCCCGCAGTGACGACCGGCCGCCAAAGTCGTAGCTGTCGATCTGGACTTCGGCATAGGGTTGCCCTTCGTCGTTCCGCCGCGGGTCGGGGACTTCCAGCTTTTGATCCGAGTTGCTGAGCGTGCCCCCATTTACCGCCACCATGCGCAAATCAAGATCCGTGTCCTTCGCGCTCAGCGGCCAGTTCAGGCACACGCCGGGTTCACGGGAAGTATCGAGCAACTCGAAGCGGATGTGTTTCACCCTGGGAATAAAATCCCCCGTTTCCCCTGCCTTCGGCTTGAGCGTGGCGCGC
>SESH01021873.1_pt1 | contig 28693 bp, 19 predicted proteins | sample 3171561 | NCBI WGS metagenome assembly SESH01 (sample SAMN10866947, study PRJNA518727) | freshwater metagenome | biome: subpolar coniferous forest; feature: holomictic lake; material: water; isolation source: holomictic Lake 442 2011 16.5 m and 2014 13 m | place: Canada: near Kenora, Ontario
GTGATCTCGACGCGCTCGTTGATGGCGTCGTCCGTCATCGCGGGATGGGTGCCGAGGGCGAGCATGACGTCGAATTTCCTGGTCACGCCGGCGAGTTGGGCGAACAGGGTCTTGAACATCAGCCCGACGGGCGCGGTGCGGGTGGCATCCGGAATGATCAGCACGATGCGCTTGCCTCGGTAGTTTTCGGGCGGGCAAGCCATCGCCACCAGGGAGCGAACCTGATCAGCCGAGAGCGAATGGCCGGCCGGGGCGAGGGAGCGATGCGGGGCGAGGGCCATGGGAAAAGAGAAATTTGATATGGCGGGGTGGCCCAATGGGAGCCGGACCGGCGCGGAGCGCGTGGGTGCCATCCCTGCAATATCAAATCGCGATGACAAGGCATTTTGAAAATACGCCCGAGGGCGCGGTCCCAGGATTAGCCTTCGAATGTAGGTCGGGCTTTATGCCCGACTCCGCGTCACGCGTGTCGGGGGTCAACCCCGACCTACAGCTCACTGATTACGCCAAGTCAGCGGCGTGCGTGGCGATTGCGGGGTGCGGCCGGCCCCGGAGCGGGAAAGTGGGGCGGCTGGGGCAGGATCCCCTGCCGGTAGACGGAGGGCGCGACCTTGAAATGCCGCCGGAACATGGTGGAAAAAGCCGCCGCCCCGCCGAACCCCGTGCTGTAGGCGATTGCATCCAGGCTCATGGCCGGGTCCGTCATGAGTTCGAGCACCCGCTCGAAGCGGATCCGTTGCACCTGCGCATACACCGAGGTGCCAAGGGAGCGCCGGAAGTGCATTTCCAGGGAACGCCGGGAAACGCCCGCTGCGCGGGCGATCTCCGTCACGTAGACCGGATTGCCCACGTGCGCGCTGATGTGATCGAGCGCCCCGGCCACCAGTTCGTCATTGACCGCAAACCGGTCGGTCGAGCGGCGGATGCTGATGCGCTGCGGAGGCACCAGGATTTCCACGGGCGGCTGGCCCGGCTGCTGGATCATCTGGTGCAGGGTCTCGGCCGCGAGGTGGCCGATGCGCGTCGTGTTGAGCTGGATGCTGGAGACCTCGACGTGGGCAAAGTCCAGCCGGCTGGCGTCGTTGCCGGTCCCGAGGATGGCCACCTGTTCCGGCACCCGCAGCCGGGCCCGCGCGCAGGCTTCCGCCACCTCGATGGCCACGCGGTCGGTGAAGCACAGCACGCCGATCGGGTGGGGGAGTTGGCGCAGCCACTTGACCAGGCCACGCTGCAGCCGCTCGGGGTAGGGTGAATCGCTTTCCTCGTGGGGCAGAAAATAGCGGGGCACGGTGGGTGTGCCGAGGCGGCGGGCGGCGGCCTGGAAGCCCTGCCAGCGCAGTTTGGCCGCGGCATGCGTGCGGTCACCGACGTACGCGAAATGCCGGAGGTTGCGGCCGTGAAAATGACTCAAGGCGAGCTGGCCCACCCCCATGTCGTCGGAGTTGACCGTGGTCAGCGCGGGGTGGCGCAATATGCCCGAGACATTGACGATGGGCACCCCCAGCTGGCTGAGCACCCGCTCATCTTCCTGGTTGGAGATCTGGGCGATGATCCCATCGGGGGCAAGCCGCACGATCGCCTCGCGCCGGTAGGCCGCGGGCCGCATGAACTTCAGCACGGTTATTTCCGGATGTTGCTGAAAATACCGGGCGATGCCCTGCAAGATGCCCCGCCCGTATTCAATATCCAGCTGGAGAAAGGCGATGATGCGCGGCGGAACGGGACGGCTCATGGGGGCGAGGGGGCGGTGCCATCAGAGGGAATTTGCGCAATATGTAAATTCAAATGCGGAATATGGCATATACAGCGCCGGTGGGAGCCGCTATTGTTAACCAACCCCGGTCTAACCCTGCCTTGCTACGCTTCTGCCCCCAACCTTGGTCATGCCCCCGTCAGCGGGCCGACGTGGCGTTCGCCACGGCTTCCGCTGGTCCTTAATCAGCTTAAGCCACGCGCCACACTCCGCTTTTCTCGCATCCTTTCCTAACCCTGAACCTGAACCCCACTAGCATGAAAAACACCTCAATCCTCCGCGGCCTGCTCATCCTCGCCATAGCGTTCGGCCTGACCAGCCTGCCGGCCCAGACCCCCGCCGGGACCGGCGTCATCACCGGCCGAGTCCAGAACGTCGGCAATGCCCGGTACCTCAATAATGCGCGTATCAGCCTCGTCGGCACCAACCGTGAAACCCACACCAACAGCTTTGGCGATTATCGTTTGACCGACGTGCCCGCCGGCGAAGTCAAGGTGCAGGCCTCGTTCGAAGGTCTCGATCCCGAGACGACCACCGTGACGGTGGCCGCAGGCCAGACGGCCACGTACGATTTCAATCTCACCAGCGTCGAGCGCTACGGTGACGACAAGGTGGTGAAGCTCGACACCTTCGTGGTGCAGAGCAACCGCGAGTACGAGGGGAACGCGCTGGCGGTAAACGAGCAGCGCAATTCCGGGAACATCAAGGTGGTTGTGGCCTCCGATGCCTTCGGCGACATCAATGAGGGTAATCCCGGCGAGTTCCTCAAGTTTCTCCCCGGTATCACGGTCGACTACGTCGCAGCCGACGTCCGCACGGTCTCCGTGCGCGGCTTCCCGTCGAATTTCACCAACGTGTACTGGGACGGCATGCGTCTGACCAGTTCCGCCTCTGGCGCCAGCAACCGCATCTTTGAGTTCGAGCAGGTATCGATCAACAACACGTCCCGCACCGAGGTGACCAAGGTGCCGACCCCGGACTTCCCGGCCGATTCGCTCGGCGGCAACATCAACTTTGTTTCGAAGAATGCCTTTGAGCGCAAGGAGGCGAAGCTGAACTACCGGGTCTACATGAACATGAACAGCGAGGACAAGTCGCTGACGCCGACACCCGGACCCACCAACAAAAAGACCACCAAGGTGATGCCGAATTTCGATTTCGACTACACCCTGCCCGTGAACAAAAAGTTCGGTCTCGTCATCACGGGCCTGTCTTCCAACCAGTTCAACGAGCAGCACCGCTGGCAGCCGACCTGGAATTACCAGCAGGGCGCCGGCACCTACACGCCGACCGGTGGCAGCCTGACCACGGTGGTCGGCGGCACCCCCACGGCTCCCTACCTCCAGCAATGGCAGCTGCAGGACGGCCCGAAAATCACGCACCGGGCGTCCTTTGGCACCAAGGCGGACTGGAAGATTACCGACACCCAGACGCTGTCCGTCGCCGTGCAGGAGAATTTTTATCATTCCGTTTTCGGCAACCGGAACCTGAATTTTAATGTCGGCACCTCCGGCACGCCGACGCCCGTCAATGCCACGAACAATGCCCTGTCCTTCGGGCCCGATTTTGTCACGAGCGCCTTTGGCCGCGGCTCGGTCACCCAGGGCAGCTCCTTCCGCGACAAGTATGGCAATACCGAGGCCATCAACCTGCACTACAATCTGGACCTGGGTGATTGGAACCTGGATGCCGGTTTGCATGCGGCGAATTCCAAGACCTGGTATCGGGCCGTGGATCGGGGCCATTTTGCCAATGTCGGCACCACGCTGCAGGGCGTATCGGTCGTCAAGGCGACCGGCATCGCCTTTCCCACGCTCAACTGGCAGGCCTTGTCCGCGACGGGCTCGGTCGTCGACCCCTACACCTTGGCCAACTACCGGATCGGCACGCTCAGCGACGACCCGATCGATGGGCTGGCCACCATGCGGGGCGGCTTTGCCAACCTGATCCGCCACTTCGACAGCGGGGCCATTCCCTTCTCCATCAAGGTCGGCGTGAACAATCGCACCGAGGGACGCGACAACCGCCGCTATGCGAACACCCGCACCTTCCTGGGCGCGGATGGGGTGGCCAACACGGCCGATGATTCCGCGCTGCCCTATCTGGACAGCGCCTATTCCGGACAGAATCCGTACTGGTCTTCGCCGAATATCCAATGGGTGGACGCCTACAAGCTAGGTCAGGAACTGCGGGACCATCCGGGCTATTTCCGACTGGGCACCGGCACCAATCAGGACGGCGTCGAGGCTGAGACCTTCCGCATCAACAATTCGGAGAAGATGGAGGAAACGGTCAACGCGGGCTACGTGCAGCTCGAGGGCCGGTTGCTGCAAAACAAGCTGCACTTCATCACGGGCGTGCGCTATGAACGCACCACGGACAAGGGTCAGGGCGTGCTGTCCGACCCGGATGCCGTCTGGCAACGCAACGCCAACGGCAGTTATGTGGATGGCAGTCCCTTGGTAGACGGCGTGCAGCGCGTGCGGCGGGTCGACGCCGGGACGGTCGGTTCCCTGCAGGAACTGGCCCTGGTTCGCATCGAACGCGGGTACAAGGACGAGAAAAGCTATGGCGGATATTACCCCAGCCTGCATCTCACGTACGACATCAGGAAGGATCTCCTCGTCCGTTTCGCCTACGCCAAGACCATGGGCCGGCCGGACTATGCCAACATCATTCCCAACACCGACATCAACGAGAACGACGCCGATCCGAATGCGGCCGGCACGATCACGATCCGCAACACCGGCTTGAAGCCCTGGACGGCCGACAATTTTGACCTGTCGCTCGAATATTACTACAAGGGCGGGGTCGCTTCCATCGGCGTGTTCAAGAAAAACATCAGCGATTTCTGGCAGAACTATGCCGGCACCGTTGATCAGGCACTGGCCGACCAGCTGGGCCTGGATAGTCGCTACGTCGGCTGGGGTGTTTCCACCCAGGTCAACGGGGGCGAGGCCGACATCAACGGGGTTGAGTTCAACCTGGTGCGACCGCTGACCTTCCTGCCGGGCTTTGGCCGCTACTTAACAGTGAAGGCCAACGGCACCGCGCTGCATGTCGGCGGGGCCCAAACGGCTGATTTCCGCGGGTTCATCGACAAGGCGGGCAACCTCAGCCTCAGCTACAATCGCAGCCCCGTGGTGTTCAACATCAACCTCAACTACCGCGGCCGGCAGAAGGGCACCGCGATCACCGGTCCGGCCCTGCAGACCGGCGCGCAGTACGGTGCCACCACCGGGTTCTACGAGTACTACGCGCCGCGCGTGAATGTTGACCTGAGCGCCGAATATAAGATCAGCAAGAAGTTCAGCATCTTTGCCGGCGCCCGCAATATCTTCAACAAGGAGCAAATCATCCAGCGCTACAGCGATGTTTCGCCCGCTTATTCGGCCGGATTCCGACAGGAGGAATTTGGCATCCAGCTCAGCATGGGCATCAAGGGCTCGTTCTAAACCCGCCGCACGGCGGACCGATTGGCCGCTGCCCGGATCCCCTCTCCGGGCAGCGTTATCGTCATAAGCAAAGATTTCCTGTCCGACGGCGGGGTTTCGTCCCAGAGTACGACTTCAGATGCAATTCATCGGCAAAGCCTGTCATTCTGGGCGCAGCGAAGAATCCACGGCAACGGTGGTGGCGCCACGCGCGTATGCGTGGATCCTTCGCTGCGCTCAGGATGACATCTGGAGTTGAAGACATACCCTGGCGTTTTAATTATCACATCATGCAAGTTCACGAAACCAATCACCCCCGCACCGCCTCCACCCTTTCACCGGAGGCGCTCCGCGCGGAGTTTCTCCTCAGCGGCCTGTTCCAGCCGGGCGCGGCCACCTTTCACTATTGGGAAACGGACCGCACCATTGTGGGCGGCATCGTGCCCGGGCCGGCCGCCGTCGCCCTGCCCAATCCACCGGAAGTGCGCAGCGCCTTCTTTCTGGAGCGCCGGGAAGCCGGCGTCATCAATCTCGGCGGGGCCGGGACCGTGACGGTGGATGGCGCCACCCATGCGCTCGAACCGCTGGACGGGCTTTATCTCGGCCGCGGGACCCAGGCGGTCTCGTTCGCCTCGCGCGCGGCGGACCAGCCGGCGAAGTTTTATTTCCTGTCCTATCCGGCCCACGCCGCCTACCCGGTGAAGCACGTGGCCTGCAAGGACGCCACACCCACCCGGCTCGGGGCCGCCGCCTCGGCGAACGACCGGACAATCTTCAAGTATTTCCACCCCGGCGCGTTTCCGACCTGCCAGCTGGTCATGGGCTTCACCCGGCTCGAGCCCGGCAGCGTCTGGAACACGATGCCGCCGCACACCCACCTGCGCCGTTCCGAGGTGTACTGTTATTTCAACGTGCCCCCGTCGCAGGCCGTGTTTCATTTCATGGGCCAGCCCACGGCCACCCGCCATCTCGTGGTGCGCGATCTCGACGCGGTCCTCTCCCCGCCCTGGTCCATCCACAGCGGCGTCGGCACCGCCTCCTATAGCTTCGTCTGGGGCATGGGCGGCGAAAACCAGGAGTTTGCCGACATGGACCCGGCGCCGATCGCGAGCCTTTTATAGGTCGCGTTTTCAAACTCAATTTATGTCCGAAACTTGTCATTCTGAGCGCAGCGAAGCATCCATGCTAGCGGCGACGTCACGCGCGCGGGTCTGGATCCTTCGCTGCGCTCAGGATGACATTTCTGCATTTGGACTCATTCGATTCGGTCCCCTCCCTCCCTGCCTACCCCCTGCTTATGAGCACGATCCTCGACAGCTTTAAACTGAACGGAAAGACCGCCCTGGTCACGGGTGCCGCCCGCGGCCTCGGTCAGGGCATGGCGCTCGCCCTCGCCGACGCCGGTGCCGACATCGTTGCCGTCGACATCCTCGCCGCGGACGACACCAAGCAACAGGTCGAGGCGCTCGGCCGGAAGTGCGTGACCATCGCCGCCAATCTTGGCGACCGGGCCTCCATCCCCGCGATGATGGCAACCGCGAAGCAGAGCTTTGCCTCGCTCGACATCCTCGTGAACTGCGCGGGCATCATCCGGCGCGAGGATTTTGAGAAGTTCACCGAGAAGGACTGGGACGACGTCATGGGCATCAACATCGATGCGGTCTTTTTTCTCAGCCAGGCTTTCGTGCGCGAGGCGCTGGCCCGCCAGGGCAAGGCGAAGATCATCAACATTGCCTCGATGCTGTCCTTCCAGGGCGGCATCCGCGTGCCGTCCTACACCGCCTCGAAGAGCGCGGTACAGGGACTCACCCGCCTGATCGCCAGCGAGCTGGGCGGCAAGGGCATCAATTGCAATGCCATCGCCCCCGGCTACATGGCGACCGACAACACGGCGCCGCTCCGCGCCGACGCCGACCGCAGCGCCTCGATCCTCGCCCGCATCCCCGCCGGTCGCTGGGGCACGCCGGAGGATTTGCGCGGCGCCGTGGTCTTCCTCGCCTCCCCGGCCTCCGACTACGTCAACGGTTACACCGTCGCGGTCGATGGCGGCTGGCTGGCGCGGTGAGCATGATTTCCTCGAACTGCAATATCTGTAGCGGCGGTCTATGACCGCCGATCACATTCGTCGGCGGTCATAAACCGCCGCTACAGAATCAGGCTCCACCTCCATCGGCCCATGAAAACCCTATTCAGCCTTCTCTTCGCCGCCTTCGCGACACTGGCCGTTTCAGCCGCCGAGCCGCTCAGGATCACCGTCACGCACAGCCTCGCCGCCGCCCGCCCGGCCGAGACCATCACCGTGCCGTGGGTCGAGGTGAACAAGGCGCTGCCCGGCGTCATGCTCCAGCGGATCGCGGTCAAGGATGCCGCGGGCCACATTCTGCCGTATCAGGTCACCAACGTGCTGCCCCAGGCCAAGGACCCGGAGGGCAAGGGTGTCGCCTACGGGGAGCTGATCTTCCAGCACGACTTCGCCGCCGGGGAAAAGTCCGCCACCTTCACCGTCGAAAAAATCGAGACCGTCGCGCCGGTCTTCCCCGCGCAGGCCTTTGCCCGTTATGTGCCGGAGCGGCTGGATGATTTTGGCTGGGAAAATGACAAGATCGGCCACCGCACCTACGGTCCGGCGCTGGCCGCCCCGGCCGAGGCGGGGGTCAACAAGGAGGTGCTCGTGACCAGCGGCCTCGACGTCTGGTGCAAGCGCGTCAGCTACCCGATCGTCGATCGCTGGTACAACAAGGGGCACGACCACTATCACAAGGACGAGGGCGAGGGCATGGACATGTACCAGGTCGGCCTCTCGCGCGGCTGCGGCGGCACCGGCGTGTGGGACGGCAAGCAGTTGCATGTCGGCCGGAACTACAAGACCTGGAAGGTCATCGCCAACGGCCCGATCCGCGCGATCTTTGAGCTCACCTACGAGACGTGGGCGGCCAACGGCGTGTTCGTTTCCGAGGTCAAGCGCTTCACGGTCGATGCCGGCCACAACCTGGACCAGATCGAGAGCACCTTCACGGTGACCGGGGCGAAGGAAATCATCGTCGGCATCGGCTTGAACAAGACACCCGCGGACAAGGGCCAGGAGGCGCAGATTGCCCTGACCCCCAACCCGGCGAACGGATCGTTCACACAATGGGTCGTCCAGAAAACCAATGGAGCGCTGGGCACGGCGGTCTTCGTGCCGGCCGGGTTCCAGGGCTTCGCCGAGGATGACCGCAACCATTTGCTCCTCGCGAAAACCGCCGCCGGCCAGCCCCTCCGTTATTATGCCGGCGCCGGCTGGTCCAAGGCCGGCGAGTTCACGACGCAGCAGGCGTGGAATGATTACGTCGCCGCGTGCGCGGCACGTGCGGCCTCGCCGGTGCAAGTCACGCTCAGCAGCCCATGAGCTTTCAATGCCTCCGGCTTTTCCGCACGCCACCCGGCTATTCCCGCGATATTAATGTGGAGGGCCCGCGTCCCGGCGAGCCGCGGCCCGCAGGGACGCGGGCCCTCCAGCGCTGCGCCTGGCTCGCCGTAGCGTGCGCGACTTTGCTGACGCCCGGATTAAGGGCGGAGATGGCCCCGGGGGAAATCACCGCCCTGATGGAGCGCGTCGCCGACTGGCAGCTGGCGCATCCCGCCAAGTGGAAGCCGCTCGAGTGGCACAATGCCGCCTTTTATTCCGGCGTCATGGCCCTGGCCCGGGATTCGGCCAGTCCGCGCTTTTATGATGCGATGCGGAAAATGGGCGAGAGCAGCCACTGGCAGCTCGGTCCGCGGCCCTACCACGCCGACGACCACGCGGTCGGCCAGACCTATGCGGAGCTCTTCGCGCAATCCCGCGACCCGCAGATGATCGCGCCGATGCGGGTGCGCTTCGATTTCATTCTGGCGCACCCCAAGGATGACAACCTCGCCTTCGACAAGGTGAAGAATCCCGGCCACACGGACCGCTGGTCCTGGTGCGATGCTCTGTTCATGGCCCCGCCCGCCTGGGCCCGGCTCTCGCAGGTGACCGGCAACCCCGCCTACCTTGAATTCGCGGTGCAGAAATGGTGGGTCGCCTCGGATTATCTCTACGACCAGACCGAGCATCTCTATTTTCGGGACAGTACTATTTTCAACCAACGCGAGAAAAACGGGGCCAAGATATTCTGGGGCCGGGGCAACGGCTGGGTGCTGGCCGGACTGGTGCGGGTGCTGCAGGTGCTGCCCGCCGACCATCCCTCCCGGGCGCGCTTTGTCCAGCAGTTCCGCGAAATGGCGGCGAAGGTGATCACCTGCCAGCAGGCCGATGGGCTCTGGCGCGCCAGCCTGCTGGATCCGGCCGCTTATCCCATGAAGGAATCCAGCGGCTCGGGATTTTTTTGCTACGCCCTCGCTTGGGGGGTGAACGAGGGCGTGCTGCCGCGCGAACCCTATGCTCCTGCGGCCCTGAAGGCCTGGCACGCGCTGGTGGAATTTGTCCAGCCCGACGGCAAGCTCACGCACGTGCAACCGGTCGGCTTCACCCCGGTCACTTTTGACGAGAATGCCACCGAGCCGTACGGTGTCGGCGCCTTCCTCCTCGCCGGGAGCGAAGTCCGGCGGCTGGTCGGACCGTGAGCATGACTTCCACCATATTCAGACACACGGTAAATGAGGTAGGGGCGGTTGCCCTCAACCGCCCTTCCCGCACGCAGGGCGGTTGAGGGCAACCGCCCCTACCGGCCAATCCGTTATCCCCGACCCCCAATCAATATATCCCATGAAAAACGTTTTCCATGGCGTTTCGGTCGGTTTCGTAATGCTTGCCGGTTTGATGCTTCCGCTGGTCGGCACCCAGGCCGCGGCGGCGGAAGCCGCCAAGTTCGACGGCGCCACCCCGCTCGAATGGTCGCGCCGCCTGGCGGATTCCGAGATGAAGCGCCTCGGCACCTCCTATGAGTCCGGTGGCACCAACCCGCGGGCGCGCTGGGATTATTCGCCCGGGGTGCTCGCACTTGGGCTGGTGCGACTCGGGGAGGCGACGGGCGAGCGGTCCTACATCCAGTTCGGCACGCGCGCCGTTGGCTCGCACGTCAACGCCGACGGATCCATCCAAGGCTACAAGGCTGCCGACTATAACATCGACAACATCCCGCCGGGCAAGGTGCTCCTCGCCGCACTGGCGCGCGGGGAAAAGAACGCGACCTACACCAAGGCGGTCCAGACCCTCCGTGCCCAGATGGCCACGCACCCCCGCACGAGCGAGGGCGGCTTCTGGCACAAGAAGCGTTACCCGCACCAGATGTGGCTCGACGGCCTCTACATGGCCTCGCCCTTCCTCGCCCAGTATGCCGGACTCTTCGCCGAGCCGGCCCTCTTCAATGATGTGGCGAAGCAGATCATCTTGATGGATCGCCACAGTTACGATGCCGCGACCGGGCTGTATTGGCATGCGTGGGACGAGGCCCACGCGCAAAGCTGGGCGGACCCGCAGACGGGATTCTCCCCCAATTTCTGGACCCGGGCCATCGGCTGGTACGGCATGGCGATGGTCGACTCGCTCGATTATCTCCCGGTCAGCCAGCCGGAGATCGATGAGATCGTGAACATCCTCAAGCGCCTCGCCGATGGCGCCGTCAAGTGGCAGGACCCCAAGAGCGGCGTGTGGTGGCAAATCCCCAACCTCGGCACGCGGGAGGGCAACTACCTCGAGTCGTCGGGCTCCGCGATGTTTGTCTACACGCTGGCGAAGGCCGTCAACAAGGGCTACCTGCCGCGCGAGAAATACGAGGCCGCCATCCTCAAGGGCTACGCGGGGCTCATCCGCTCCTACATCAAGACCAACCCAGATGGCACGATCCGGCTGACCTCGGTCTGCCAGGGTGCCGGCCTCGGCTACACCATGTCCGACGGCAAGACGCCGCGCGACGGCTCGTTCAAGTATTACATCAGCGAGCCCGTCGTCGACAACGACCCCAAGGGCACGGGCCCGTTCATTTTGGCCGGCCTCGAGGTGGAGAAGATGCTTTCCACCACCAGCCGGCCACTGGTCATCCGCGGCTGGGACTCGCTGCCGGAGGTATTGGCCCGCATCTCGGCGCCGGTTTTCCCCGCCCGCGACTATCCGATCACCGACTTTGGCGCCAAGCCTGACGCCGACGCTTCGGCGGCCCTGGCGGCCGCGATCGACGCCTGCACGAAGGCGGGCGGCGGCCGCGTCGTGGTCCCGGCCGGGGTTTGGCTCACTGGCGCCATCACCCTCAAGAGCAACGTCAACCTGCATGTCGCCGAAGGCGCCACGCTGCGCTGGATTTTCGACCCGGCGAAATACCCGGTGGTGTTCACCCGCTGGGAGGGCGTCGAGCTGATGGGTTACTCCGCCTTCATCTACGCCTTTGAGCAGGAAAACATCGCTGTCACGGGCAAGGGCACGCTCGACGGCGGCGCGTCTTTTGACACCTGGTGGAGCTGGAACGACAAGAGCAAGGGGGCCGTGAAGCAGAAGGTGGCCCGCGATCGCCTGATCGAATTGGGCGAGAAGAACGTGCCGGTGGCGGAGCGCGTCTTCGGCGAGGGCAGCTTCCTGCGGCCCAACTTCATCCAGCCCTATCGCTGCCAGAATATTTTGATCGAGGATGTGACCATCATCCGCTCCCCGATGTGGGAGCTGCATCCGGTGCTCAGCCGCAACATCACCGTGCGCGGCGTGCAGATCCATTCCCACGGCCCGAACAACGACGGCTTCGACCCGGAGTCCTGCCGCGACATTCTGGTCGAGCGCTGCGTGTTCGACACCGGTGATGACTGCATCGCCATCAAGTCGGGTCGCAACGGCGACGGCCGCCGCGTCAACCAGCCCTCCGAGAATATCGTCATCCGCCAGTCCCGGATGCTCGATGGCCACGGCGGCGTGGTGCTCGGCTCGGAGTGCACCGGCGGCATCCGCAACGTCTTTGTCGAGGATTGCGAGATGGACAGCCCGAACCTCGACCGGGCGCTGCGCTTCAAGAACAACGCCACGCGCGGGGGCATCCTGGAGAATGTCTTCATGCGCAACATCAAGATCGGCCAGGTGGGAGAGGCGGTGCTGACCATTGATCTGCTCTATGAGGAGGGCGCCAAGGGCGGCTTCCCGCCCATCGTCCGCAATGTCCAGCTGGACCACATCACCAGCACAGCCAGTCCGCGCATCCTGTACATCCGCGGCTTTGTGGGCGCCAGCATCGATAACATCCGCATCAGCAACTCCACTTTCTCGGGTGTGACGGAAACAGATTTGGTTCAGCATGCCGGAACCATTACACTCGATCATGTCACCATCACCCCGGCGAAAGCCACCCGCAGCCTGAACTCGGTGCCGGCTGACAAGTGAAGCAATTGCCTCCATCCCTTTGTCCCCACCGTAGCGACAGGCGTCCCTGCCTGTCGATTGCGACAGCCGAACCCGACAGGCAGAGACGCCTGTCGCTACACTTAGTCCTGCCCCCTCTACCCCCTATTCAATGAACAAGCTGAACACACTTAATGCCCAGGTCGGCCGCTACCGCTGGACGATCTGCTCGCTGGTTTTCTTTGCCACCACCGTCAACTACCTCGACCGCAATGTCCTTGGGTTGCTGAAGCAGACGCTCTCCGACGACGGCGTGTTCGGCCCGGACAAGGCGGCGCAGGAGCTGAACTACTCGACGGTGGTGATCTGTTTCCAGCTGGCCTATGCGGTGGGCATGCTGGCGGCGGGCCGCCTGATCGACTGGGTTGGCACCAAGGCCGGCTACGCCTACTCGCTCATCGGCTGGAGTCTCGCGGCGATCGGCCATGCCTTCGGCCACCACACCTGGAGCTTCGGCTTCTGGCGGGCGGCGCTCGGCCTGGCCGAGGCCGGCAATTTTCCCGCGGCCAACAAGACCATCGCCGAGTGGTTCCCGAAGAAGGAGCGGGCGTTTGCGACCGGGCTCTACAATTCCGGCGCCAATGTCGGCGCCATCGTCGCGCCCATGACCGTGCCCTACATCGCCGCCTGGTGGGGCTGGGAGTGGGCCTTCATCTTGACCGGCGCCATCGGCCTGCTGTGGCTTGTCTTCTGGTACAGGATGTATGCCTCACCGGCGGAGAAACTGAAGAACGGCCAGCTCTCGCAGGCGGAATACGACCTGATCCACAGCGACCGGGACGAGCAGGCGGCGGAGAAAGCCGACGAGGGCGGGGTGAGGATCACCGGCCGGCAGTTGCTCGGCTACCGGCAGACCTGGGCCTTTGTACTTGGAAAGTTCCTCACCGATCCGATCTGGTGGTTCTTCATGTTCTGGCTGCCGTCGTTCCTCGGCGGCGAAAACGCGCGCAAAGTCTCCGCCTACCTCGCCGCCCATCCGGACTTCACCGGCGACAAGGCCACGGTCCCCGGCGTGATCAGCTGGCCGTTCGCGGTGGCGGTGGTTTACACGGTGGCCACGGGCGGCTCGATCTTTGGCGGCTGGTTGCCGAAGAAGTTCATCAATGGCGGCATGGACCCCAGCAAGGCGCGCAAGCTGGCCATGTTCATCTTCGCGCTCCTGCCGCTGACGGTGCTCCTCGCCTCGCGGCTGGGCGCGATCAACACCTGGCTGGCCGTGGCCACGATCGCGATCGCCTGTTCCGCCCACCAGGCGTGGTCGGCCAACATCTTCACGACGGTTTCGGACATGTTTCCCAAGAAGGCGGTCGCCTCGGTGACCGGCATCGGCGGCATGGCCGGCGCCCTCGGGGGCATCTTGATCGCCCGGGCCGCCGGCCTGCTGCTGGCCCACTTCACCGCGCTGGGCAAGACGGAGCTCGGCTACGGCATCCTCTTCATCGTCTGCGGCTCCGCCTATCTGACGGCCTGGGTCGTCATGCATGGGCTGGCGCCCAAGTTCAAGATGATCGAGCTCAAGTCCAGCTGACCATGACGCACCGCACGCTGAGCCTTGTGGCGGTGTGGCTGGTGACGGCAGGGCTGGCATCAGCCGCGGTGCGCTGGTCGGACATCAACGATCAGCCGGCGGCCTGGTACGCCGGGGCGGAGGCGAGCGGCATTGCCGCCAGCATTCTTCAGTACCAGACCGCGTCCGGGGGCTGGCCGAAGAACACCGACATGACGTCGCCGCCCTCGGCTGAATTCCTCGCGAACGACCAGGCGGATCATCGCGCCCCCACCATCGACAACGGGGCCACGACGACCCAGCTGGATTTTCTGGCCCGGGTGTTTACCGCGACGGGTGCCGCCTCTTGCCGTGCCGGGGTCGAGCGGGGATTGGATTATCTGTTGGCCGCGCAATATCCCTCCGGGGGCTGGCCGCAGTTTTTCCCGCTGATCAAGGGCTACTACACCCACATCACGTATAACGACAACGCGATGGTCAATGTCCTCACGGTGTTGCGTCTGACGGCGACGGCCCAGCCTCCCTATGCCTTTGTCGATGCCGCCCGCCGCGCCCGGGCGGCCAGCGCCGTGGCGAAGGGCCTCGCCTGCATTTTGCGCACGCAGGTGAAACAAAATGGCGTACTCACGGCCTGGTGCGCGCAGCACGACGAGGCAACTTTCGCTCCGGCTTGGGCCCGCAACTTCGAGCCGCCGACCCTGACCGCAGACGAGAGCGTCGGGATTATCAAGTTCCTGATGGGAGTGGAAAGCCCCGGCCCCGACATCGTCGCAGCCGTCGAAGGCGCCGTCCGGTGGCTCGAATCAGTCAAGATTACCGGCCTCCGAATCGACAACGCCCCCGGGGGGGACGGCAAGAAGGACCGCCATGCCGTTGCCGATCCGGCCGCGCCGGCGCTCTGGGCCCGGTTTTACGAGCTGGGCACGGACCGGCCGCTCTTTATGGGCCGGGACAAGGTCGTCCATTACGACTACAACGAAATCGAGCGCGAACGCCGCACCGGCTACGGCTACCTCGGCGACTGGCCGGCCAAATTGCTGGGCAAAGATTATCCCCGCTGGCGGACGAAAAACAAACTGCCATGAGGCTGAATCTTTGTAGCGACAGGCGTCCCTGCCTGTCGGGCATGCGGAAACGACAGGCAGGGACGCCTGTCGCTACGGCGCTGCTCCTGTTCAGCTTTGCTTTTGCCGTAGCCTCTGCCTCCCCTGACGCCATCGTCGCCGCCGACGGCACCGGGCAGTACACGTCGCTCCAGGAGGCGATCAGCCAGGCCCCGCTCAGCACCGACTCGGCTGCGACGCGCTGGGTCATTCTGGTCCGGCCGGGCACCTATCACGAACGCATCTATGTGCAGCGGGAGCGAGGCCGGATCCACGTCCGGGGCGAAGATGCGGCCACCACCATCATCACCTACGGGCTCCATGCCAACCTGCCCGGGGAGGACGGCAAACCGATCGGCACCTTTCGCACCCCGACGGTGCAGATCGACGGCGACGGCATGATCTGGGAAAACCTCACCCTGGCCAATTCCGCCGGCGAGCCCGGCCCGCGGCCGGACGGCCCACCCGTGGCCCAGGCCTTGGCGTTGCGCGCCGATGGAGACCAGTTGGTCTTCCGCCGGTGCCGCTTCCTCGGCTGGCAGGACACCATTCTGGTCAATCGCGGCCGCCATTACTTCGAGGACTGCACCATCGAGGGCAGCGTCGACTTTATCTTCGGTGCCGCCACCAGCTACTTCAACCGCTGCCACCTGCATGTCGTGAAAGACGGCTACATCACGGCCGCCTCCACGCCCAGGGGTCAGTCCCACGGTCTCGTGTTTGCTGATTGCAGCATCACCGGAGCCGACGGCGTGAAAACCTATCTCGGCCGGCCGTGGCGGGAATTTGCCCGGACGATATTCCTTCGAACAGAAATGTCGGCCACCGTTCGCGCGAAAGGCTGGCACAACTGGAACAAGCCCGCGGCGGAACAGACCACCTTCTACGCTGAATTCGGCAGCACCGGACCCGGCGCCAGTCCGGCCACCCGCGTGCCGTGGGCGAAGCCAATCAGCGCCGAGGCGGCGGCGGCGCTCACGCCGGAGAAAGTGTTGGGCGGGGCGGATGGCTGGGATCCGCTGCGACCATGAATTTTATACTCCGGCGCTTTAGCGGGAGCTTTGGCGACAGCCAACACACCCCGGCGCCGCCGCGCTAGGCCCAACATGACTGCGGCGTGAATTCGTTGCTGACCTGCGCCGGCCCGGCGATTAATTTCATGCTGCTTGTCCTCGCAACCTTCCCCTTGGCGTTTTCGTGATCTGGTCAGATGCCTGACCGGGCTTGGCCTGTTGATTTTGGTGGGAGGGACGAGGGGTGCCGCGCAAACGTTGCCTCCGCCGGCTGACGACCGGACCATGGCGCTGCCTAAATTTTCCGTCAATGAGCACGCCGATGACGAGTTCTACGATCCCACGGGGATGGGTGGAGTGGAGGAGGACATGCGTAGCTCACCCTTTGCGAACGACCTGACGGCCGTGGATCTCGGCCTGGAGGAGCGCCTGAGCGGGGACGTTTCGGCGGAACTGGCCGCCATCAGCAGCACCTCGCCGGCCGCCGCCGCCGCCGGGGAGGAGCGCCTGAACTTGCGCGGCTTTCCCACGCCGGTGCTGCGCAATGGGTTTACGCAGATGGGCATCCTGGAGACACTGAACATCGAGAAGACCATCGTGATCCAGGGGCCGCTCGTGCCGGTGCTGGGCCGGGCGGCGCCGGGGGGCATCCAGAATTTCATCACCACCCGTCCCTCGGCGCGGGACCGCAACAAATTCGAGGCCAGCGCCACCAGCCTGGACCGGCAGCGGGTGACGGCGGAATCCACCGGGGCCCTGGTGCCCAAGCGGCTCTGGCAGCGCGGGGCCGTCGAGTGGTCGCACCGGGCCGGGCCCGAGCAATTCTTCCACGAGGACGACCTGGCGGTCAGTGGGTCGCTGACGCTGCGCCACAGCCGGGCGGCCAGCAGCCTGCTCAGTGTGGATTACCGCCGGTACGACGGCACCCCGGCCCCCGGCATCCCGCAATACAAGTCCGCCCTCGGGCAGAAGGTGGCCGGTCCTTATCTGCCTCTGGCCAACTTCAACGCCAACGGGCCGGTCGCCGGTGTCCGCCGGGAAAGCCTGGTGCTCGGCGCCCAGTTCGAGGGCCAGCTCAACCGGGTCCTGGCCCTGCGGGCGGCCGTTGAGGGCTGGTGGCGCGCGATCGACCAGGATCGCTTCACCGCCCCCGTCCTTTTGCTCGATACCGGTCTCTTTGAGGGCATTCGCGAGCCGCGCCACATCGCGCAGCGCCAGCGGGCGCTCGCCACGCATCTCGAGTTGACCGCCCGCTTCCGCACCGCCGGCGTGGAGCACAAGCTGCTTGGCTACGCCGGCGTGACGTGGGGAAGGTATGACCGGGCGGAACGCGCCCTGACGACGGCCGATCGCAACGCGCTGCCCGAGAGCGTGCGCCACTTCAACCCCGCCGCGCCGGATTATTTTTATCCACCCTACGATCCGGCGTTATATGCCCGGCTGCTTACGGACCGGCTGGAGTCCGCCCGGTACGGCTCTTTGGAACTGGGCGATCGGGTTGCCTTTGACCGCGGCCGGACGGTGGTTACGGCCGGCTTCCGGCTGGACGAGGTGAATCTGAATGTTGCCGATCGCAAACCGGGCGCGGCCTTGCCCCAGATCAGCGATCGCACCGTGCAGCCAAGCTACCACGCCGGCGTCAACCACCAGCTGGTGCGCAACCGCGTGCTGCTGTTCGCCAGCGCCAGCACCGCCTTCGATCCGTCGACCCCGGTGGATGCGCGCACGGGCCGGATCCAGGAAAATGAAACGACGCTGGGCTACGAAGCCGGGATCAAGGGCCGGGTCGGGTCGGGCCGCCTCGAATACTCCGCCTCGGCCTTTTTGCTCTACAATCAGAACATCGCCCGCCGCAATCCGCTCTACGATGATCCGGTGGCCGATGCCACCCACACCCAGCCCCAGCTGGTGGCCGCCGGCGAGGAGCGTTTTGCCGGGATTCGCGCGGAACTGCGCTACAAGCTGAGCGAGACCACCTCGCTGGCGATGCGGGGGGTGCACCTGGATGCGATCACCACCCGGTCGCCCGCCTTGGACGCGGAGGTCGGCCTCCCCATCACGCGCCTGCCGTCCAACACCGCCACACTGCAACTGCGCTATACGCCGGCGAAAGGGGCACCGGGCTTCAGCGGGAGTGCGAGCCTGAGCTGCCTCGGGCCGTACGTCGCCAATTATGAGGACGCCAAGCACGCCTACCTGGCCTATCCCGGCTACGGCCTGGTTTCACTCAACGCCGGCTACACCTGGAAAGTGGGCCCCCGGCAGTTCAGCCTGGGGCTCAGCCTGCACAATGCCCTGAACCGCGATCTCCTGACCAGCCACGCCCGCCTCGGCGCCGGTCGCGAGCTGGGGGTCTCGGCGCGGCTGCTCTTTTAGTCCGGCGGCAGGGGCGGCAAGCCGCGTCTTGCGCAAAATATGAAGTATAATGCGCAATAACCGATATACGGGACGGGGTCTTCCCGATATGCTGTCCTTTCTCCCTAACCCCGCCTGCCTATGAGCACGTATCTCAACGAAATGTTTGGCCTGTCCGGCAAGGTGGCCGTCGTCATCGGCGGCACCGGCGAGCTCTGCGGTGCGATGGCTGAGGGTCTCGCCGGCGCCGGCGCCGAGGTGGTCATCGTCGGCCGCAACATCGAGAAGGCCACGGCCCGCCTTGCCCAGATCGCGGCCGCCGGGGGCAAGGCGTGGTTTCACGCCGCCGAGGCCACCAGCAAGGCGGAGGTCGAGGGCCTGCTCGCCGCCGTCCTGCAGCGCAGCGGCCGGGTCGACATCGTCGTCAACGGCGCCGGGATCAATTCCGCCACCCCCTTCTTCGACATCACCGAGGAGGAATTCGACCGCATCGTGCGCGTCAACCTCAAGGGCGTCTTCCTCGGCTGCCAGGTCTTCGGCAAGTATCTCGTCGACCGCGGTCAGGGCGGCTCGATCATCAACCTCGGCTCCATGTCCGGCGTCGTGCCGCTGTCGCGCGTCTTCACCTACTCGGCCACCAAGGGCGCCGTGCACAATCTTTCGCTCAACCTCGCCCGCGAGTGGGCGCCGCACAAGGTGCGAGTCAATGTCCTCGTCCCCGGCTTTTTCCCGGCTGAACAGAACAAGAAGGTGCTCACGCCGGAACGCGTCTCCCATATCATGGGGCACACCCCGATGAAGCGCTTCGGCGCGGCCCGCGAGCTCATCGGCGCCACGCTCCTCTTGGCCAGCGATGCCGCCGGCTCATTCATCACCGGCGACGAGATCATCGTCGACGGCGGCTACCACGCCATGACGATCTGAGCGCCGCCCCGGCCGTTACTCCGTGAACCTGCATTCTCCGTCCTCCGCCCGAGCCGGGCATGCCGGTCGCTTGGCCCTTTTGCTGGTCCTGCTCGTGGCGGCCCTCCCCGCCGCCCCGCTGCGGCCCCAGGCGGTGCCGGCGGAGCGGCGGTCGGTGGCCTTCCGGGACCGTGTGCTGCCCGCGACCCGCGACGGCGGGTTCCGCCAGGAAGACTATTGGGTGTGGTGCGGCACGGTCGTGAAGGGCGACGACGGCAAGTTCCACCACTACGCCTCGCGCTGGCCCCAGGGGCTGCCGTTCGGGCCGCACTGGCTCACCAACTCCGAGGTTGTCCACTCGGTGGCCGACCGGCCCGAGGGGCCGTATGTGTTTTCCGACGTCGCCCTGCCGCCCCGCGGGGCGGAATTCTGGGACGGCCGCATGACGCACAACCCGGTCGTGCGGAAGATCGGCGCGAAGTATGTGCTCTACTACACCGGCACGACCTACGCCGGCCCAACACCCGAGCCGGGGAAGCCGGTGGCGGCCGACTCGGCCCTCAAGCTCGACGCCCATGACGGCGAACGCGTGGGCCTCGCCACGGCCGACTCGCCCTACGGCCCGTGGCGGCGGCGCGACCGGCCCATCCTGGATGTGCGCCCCGGCTCCTGGGAACAGTATCTCACCAGCAACGCCTCCCCGCTGGTTCTGCCTGACCAGTCGGTGCTTCTCTACTACAAGGGCGTGCAGCAGCTCCGCCAGCACGCGATCGGCGTCGCGCGGGCGGCCACTTTTGAGGGGCCCTACGAGCGGCTTTCCGACCGGCCCTTTGACGTCGGGGTCGGGGCCGAGGACCCCACGATGTGGTTCGAGAACGGCCGCTATCACGCGCTGATGCTCGACCACGACCGCAAATATTCGAGCAAGGAGATCTACCACGCCACCTCGCCCGATGGCCTGCACTGGAGCGTCGAGCCCAACCCGGTGGCGCTGACCAAGGATTACCTGTGGTCCGACGGGCAGCGGCGTCCGATGGACAGCACGGAGCGGCCCCAGATCCTGGTGCAGGATGGCGTGGCCACCCACCTGTTTTTTGCGACCGGAGAGACCGTCAGCGGCCAGGCGCGGTCCTGGAGCCAGGTCGTGCCCCTGCGGCCCGAGTCCGCTGTGCCCGACCGCGCCGCCTGGTGGCGCGAGGCGCGCTTCGGCCTGTTCATCCACTGGGGGCTTTACGCGCTGCCGGGCGGCATTTGGAACGGCCAACCGCTGCGTCACGACCGGTATGCCAATCCCTATTGCGAGCACCTGATGTGGCTGGCGCAGATTTCACGGACGGAATATGCGCAGCTTGCCGGCCGGTTCAATCCGACCCAGTGGGATGCGCGAGGCATCGTCGCGGCGGCCAAGGCGGCCGGCATGAAATACGTCGTCTTCACCGCGAAGCACCATGACGGCTTCGCGATGTATCGCTCGGCCGTCAGCCCGTTCAACATCGACGCGACGCCCTTCCGTCGCGATCCCCTGCGCGAGCTGGCCGACGCCTGCCGCGAGGCCGGCCTGCAGCTCGGGATCTATTATTCGCTGGGTCGGGACTGGGATACGCCGCAGACCGCCGGCGCCAGCAAGAGCAACACCTGGGATTTTCCCGCTGCGAAGCCCGCCGCCGCCGGCTACCAGCGCTACCTCGACGAGAAGGTGAAGCCGCAGGTCGCGGAGCTGCTGGCGAACTACGGTCCAGTCGGCGTCCTGTGGTTTGACACGCCGGAGCAGACCACGGTGCGCCAAAGCTGCGAACTGGAACTGCTGGTGCGCCGCCTGTCGCCCGCCACGGTGGTGAACACCCGGATCGGCAACGGGGTGGGCGACTACGACGAGATGGAAGACAATGAGATCCCTGATCGGCCCACCGGGCGCGATTTTGAGGTGCCCGCCACGATGGCCGAGAGCTGGGGCTTCTCGACCCTCGACACGCCGCCCTTCTGGAAGTCGTCCACGCAGCTCATCCGCCAACTCGTCGACATCACGAGCAAGGGCGGCAATTATCTGCTCAACATCGGACCGGACGGGACGGGCGCAGTCCCGACCCCGGCCCGCGAACGGCTGGAGGCTTTCGCCGCCTGGATGAAGGTCAACGGTGAGAGCATTCATGGCGCCGGCGCCTCTACGCTCCGCCGGCCGGAATGGGGTCGTTTCACCCAGCGCGCCGGCACCCTCTATGCGCACGTTTTCGACTGGCCGGAGCACGAGCTGCTCCTGCCCGTTCATTCCTCCTTCATCGCCCGCATCGAGCTGCTGACCCCGGCCGGACCGGTCGCGATGAACTTCACCCCCACCCACGGCGCGGCTGTGCTCGTCTCCCGCCCCGCCACCCTCATGCCCCATGCCACCGTCCTGCGGATCACCCTGTTGTGAAAACCGGCCGACGCCTACTCCCTGGTGAATAATTGTGACCCTTAAGAATTTCCTTATGTCCGCCATCAATCAGTTCCTCCTGCGGCACAACCTGCGGATCGCGCAGAACCCGTGCGTCAGCCCTGACTTTTGCCTCGATTGGGCTGCGCTGCTCGCCGACCTCAAGGCGGGGCGCGCGTGTGAATATCCCAAGAGCCGCTTCGCGACCAAGGTCGGAGAATTCGCCTTGGTGGAGAATGCCGCGGGTGATTGCGCCTGGAAGCTGAACGCGGCGAGTGCCCCACTGGCCGAAGGCGCCGCTCATGGCGGCGCGACCTACTTCCCCGCGACCTGGGCAAACCTGCTCAAGCTGAAGAATCTCATCCAGGAGCATGACGTGGCCTCGACCATCTTTCCGACCACCGCCGGCCAGCTCGGTCAGCGCACGCTCGGGGTCGGCGCCCGCTTCACCACCCTGCATTGGCCGGCCGTCGAGTGGGCGATGAGCGCCCTCGAGCTCGGGGTCACCGCCAACCAAAACTCCATCCCGCGCGAGCTGGTCTACGATGTGGATGCGATGCTCTCGGGCCGGCTCGACACCGTGCCGTTCCCCTTCATCGGTACCAACGTCCCGGAGGGCCATCAGGGCCAGAGCGTCGAGGGCATGAGCCACGGCTGCGTGCTTTCCAAGCTAAAGACCGGCTTCCACCACCGGAAGATCGCCTGGTCGTTCAATGCCGACCACCAGCCGATTGGCGGCAAGTTCGACGTTCGCGAGGACGCCCTCGTCAGCGGCTGCCTGCTCGCCAGCTACATTACCTTCGATCTTTCCCCTGAGCTGGCGCTCAACCAGCCGGCTAGACTTGCGGACATCCCGGCCGACGTTGTCGCCCGGACCAAGTCCCGCGTGGCCGCCGCCGGGGTGAAGCTCGACGACGAGGCTTTCGCCAAGTTGCTGGTCACGGTCTGGCCGTCGCTGCTCAAGATGAAGCGCCGCGACGAGAAATACGCCGCCGCCCGCGCCGCGGCTTTCACGACCGATGCCGGCCGCCGCTACCTGCGCGAGCTGTCGATCGACGAGTTGCCCGGTCTTACGACGGCCGATACGACCGCCATCATGCTCGCCCTCTGCGAGGTCCTGGGCATGCCGGTCAACTACGTGGCCCCCGCCTTCGGCTTCCAGAAGAACATGCCGTATCCTGACAACGCGGCGCTCCGCACGCTCATCGAGAAACAGTGGGCGGTTTGCGTGAAATTTGGGGTCAGCATCGGCTTTCACTCCGGCTCCGGCAAATCCGCCGAAAACTATCGCGTCATGGGCGAGGTGACCGGCAGCCGGCTAGAGATCAAGACCAGCGGCCGCTACACCTACGAGATGGGGATTGCCGTGTTCAACTCGAAGAACGCTGCCGACCAGGCCCTGTGGCGCGACTGGTACCGGTTCACGCTCGAGCTGGCCCTCGCCGGGGCCTTCAGTGCCGACGCCACCGAGCAGAAGATGGCGCGCACCTTCATCACCACCCCGCTCGTCGCCGCCGGCCGGCCGGTCGACATCTTTGGCTCTCCCGCCGCCACCCGCGCCGCCCTCGAGGCGCTGCCGTCGTCGCCGGAGCACATGTTCTTCTTCGAGTATAACTTCCTCTTCGTTCTCGCTGCCGGCGGCAAGGCGGAGAAGGCGGCCCTCGGCGACCACTCGCCCGCCGGCTACTCCCAGCGTGCCCGCTTCTACGCCCTCAGCCCCGAGGCGCGGCTCAATTACTCGAAGGGCGTGGCCCAGTATCTCATCTTCCTCGCGGAAACGACCGGGCTCGTCTCCGCCGGACGCTGCGCCGCCGCCGCTAGACTCCTCGCGAGTTATACCTCGCTCGACGCGATGCTAAATGACATCAGCCGATGAATCACTGTAGGTCGGGCTTTACGCCCGACTGTCGGGGGTGAACCCCGACCTACACCCTACTTCCCCATGAAACCCTTCATCTACGACGATTTTCTCCTGCAATCCGACGCGGCTCGCGAACTGTACCACACCTACGCGAAGGCCGAGCCCATCTACGATTACCACTGCCACCTGCCGCCGGCCCAGATTGCCGACAATCACCCTTTTGCAGACCTGAGCGAAATCTGGCTCGGCGGCGACCATTACAAGTGGCGCGCCCTGCGGGCCAACGGGGTGGCCGAGCGGCTCTGCACGGGCGACGCCTCGCCCTGGGAAAAACATGCCGCCTGGTGCGGGACGGTACCCTACACGTTGCGCAATCCGCTCTATCACTGGTCGCACCTGGAGCTGAAGCGCTACTTCGGCATCGAGGCCGTCATCAACCCCGCCTCGGCGAAGGAGATCTGGGACACGGCCAATGCGAAACTCGCGACCATGCGCGTGCACGACATTTTGGCCGCCAATCAGGTTGCCGTTATCTGCACGACGGACGACCCGGCCGATTCCCTGGCGACGCACGAGCGCATCCGGAAATCAGGACTCAAGACCCGCGTCTATCCGACCTTTCGCCCGGACAAGGCCTTCATCGTCCACCAGCCCGCCGCCTTCAATCCGTACCTGGAGAAGCTGGCCGGCGCGGCCGGGGCCGGCGCGATCAGGTCGTTCGATGATTTTCTGGCGACGCTGAAGAAGCGCCATGATGATTTCCACGCCTTTGGCGGCCGGTTGTCCGATCATGGGATGGAAAACGCGTTTGCCGAACCCTGCACGGCGGCCGAGGCCAAAGCCATCTTCGACGCCACCCGGAATGGGCAGGCGGCGAACCCGGGTGAGCTGGCGAAGTTCAGTTCCTTTTTGATGCTCGAGCTCGGCCGGTGGGATGCAGCCCGCGGCTGGACGAAGCAGCTGCACCTTGGCGCCCTGCGCAGCAACAACACCCGGCTGCTCAAGCAGCTCGGGCCCGACACCGGGTTCGACTCGATCGGGGATTTTTCCCAGGCCCGGGCGTTGAGCCGCTACCTCGACACGCTCGACGCGACCGGCGAGCTGCCCCGCACCGTGCTCTACAATCTCAATCCGGCCGACAACTATGTCTTTGCGACCATGATCGGCAATTTCCAGGACGGTTCCGTCGCCGGCAAGATGCAGTTCGGCAGCGGCTGGTGGTTCCTCGACCAGAAGGAGGCGATGGAGTGGCAGATAAACGCGCTCTCAAACAACGGCCTGCTCAGCCGCTTTGTCGGCATGCTCACCGACTCGCGCAGCTTCCTCAGCTACACCCGCCACGAATATTTCCGCCGGGTGCTCTGCAACCTCCTCGGCGCGGAAATGGAGCGCGGCGAGCTGCCCAAGGACCCGGCGCTGGTCGGCGGCATGGTGAAAAACATCTGCTTCGCCAACGCCCGCGACTATTTCCGGCTGGGGCTGGATCCCTCCTTCGCTCGCTGAGCTCCGGAGGGCAGGCCCGCCGGCAACGGATTTGCCGTGGTAGGGCGAGTCGTCCCCGGCGAGCCGGGTACGGCTCTAGAGCAATTTCGGTTTAGGTTGGCGCGTGTAGCCGGGGTCGCTGACCCCGGTTCCTCAGACCGGCCTCAGCGCGGCCGGCTACAACAAGGCGCGTCCAACATACTCGAAAACGCTCTAGCCGTAGGATGCATCCGGCCCAGCCCGGTGCTCAGGGAGCGTTGGCGGCGAGGGCCAGGGTGCGGGGAAAAAGGACGTTGTTTTCCTTGTGCACGTGACGGTGCAGGTCGGATTCAAACTCCGCCAGGCCGGCGAGCAGCGCCCGGTGGGTGTTGCAAGCCTCGGCGTTGGGCGTGAAATCATCAGTCAGTTCGCGAAGTTTCGCGGTGAGCTGGCCGGCCGACTCGTGTTCAGCTTCCATCTGGCGGATGGGTCCGGAAAGGTCGCCGCCGCAGCGGCCCGCCTCGGTCCCGGCAGCGATGGCACGAACGGCCGGGAAGAGGATGTGTTCTTCCTTCTGCATGTGGTTGAGCATTTCGCCGGCCAGGGTCGCCACGGCGGCGGCCACTTCGGGCAGCCGGTGGTCGCGCCAGCCGTGCTTGGTGCTGACGCGGTCAGCCATCTCGGTGAGGCGGGGCAATTCGGCTTTCAGGTAGGCGTGGTGCGTCGTGACGATATGATCGGCCAGTTCGGCGAGACCCATGGCGGCGGCATTGACCTCGGCCGGGCCGGCGGCCAGGGCGAGGTCGGCGGATTCAAGCTGCGCGATCGTTGCGGCAACATCGAGGCCGCGTCGTGCGCAAGCCGCCGCGAGCGTCTGCTTGCCGCCGCAGCAGTAATCCATCGCCAGCTTCTGGAAGCTGCGGGCCAGCAGCGGCCGGGCGGCGACGAGGGCGCCGATGGTCGTTTCAGGGGTGATGACGGCGGGAATGGTCGTGGAGGAGGACATGGCCGCACTCTCGCACAGTCCGACCCGGTTGGCCTTGAGGCAGGTCAAGGCATGGGTGAATTCCACCCGGCTCCGTATGGGTCGATCAAGTCGGCCAGGCCCAGCGAACATCAGGCCTCCCCGAGATTCCGGCGCAGTTGGGCGGCCAGGGCGGCCGGCTTCAGCACGGTGATGGTGCGGGCGGCGACGGTGATCATCTTTTGGTCGCGCAACCGCGCCAGGGTCCGGGAGAGCGTTTCACTGCTCGTGCCCAGTTCGGCGGCGAGCACGCGCTTCGTGCCGGGCAGCTTTATCACGCCGCCGGCGGCCGCGCGCTCGTGCTTCACCAGCCAGTTGAGCAGGCGTGTCTCCACATCCTTCAATGTCAGGTCGTCGAGCATGCCGACGAGCACGCGCAGGTGGGAGCTCATGGAGCCGAGCATGCGCAGGGCGAGGTCGGGCCGGCGGCCGATCAGTTCCAGGATCTGCGTCTTGGGGATGAGCAGGACAGTGCTGGGTTCGACCGCCCGGGCGTTGGCCGGGTAGCCGGTGGCGGAGGCGAGTGACGCCTCGGCGAAGGACTCGCCGGCGCGAAAGACATAGATGACCTGCTCCTTGCCGGCACCGCTGACGCGGTGGACGTTGATCGCGCCGCTTTGCACGAGATAGAATCCGCGCGCCGGTTCACCCTCGTGGAACAGGTAGCCATCCTTGGCGAGAGACAGCACCACGATAAACGAGGCCAGGGTAGCCAGATCTTCCGCCGGCAGTCCGGTGAAGAGCTGGCAGCAGCGCAAGGTGCCCATCAAGCCGGTGAGCTTTAGGTCGGCGAGGCGTGGGGTCGTCGGCATCACTGGCAAGCTAGCACAGGACGGGAACGTGAGTCGCGCCTTATTTCTCGGTCGTAGTCGCCTGTGTAAGCAGCAGGGCCATGGCCTCCGCCGCCCGCACGGCGTGCGGCAGCCGCGGGGGCAAGTGCAGCAGGTCGCCAGCGTGCAACAATCGGGTCGTGCCGCCGAAGGTGAAATCGCAGCTGCCGGACAAAATCTGCACCAGCGCCCGGGCGGTGCTGGTGTGCTCGGAGAGTTCCTGGCCCGCCGCAAAATGCATCAGCGTCACTCGCAGGCCTGGCGCGCTCAGCACGGCCTGGCTGACAATGCCATGAGCGACGCCCGCCGCCGGGGCCAGCAGCGGGCACACGCCGGCGGTGTCGCTGGGGAGCAGGGCGGCGGCGCTCATGGCTGGTCCTCCCGCCAAAAATTCACCGCCCAGGCCCCGTCGCTGCGATGTTCCATCGTGGATTGAAAGCCCTCGCTCTTGAGCAATTCGATGAGCGGCGCCGGCATGAAGGGCGCGAGGATGGTGACGCCGTGGCCGGGCTTGAGGCTATCGACCCGGGCACGGATGAGGGGAAATGGCTCCTCGCCCCGGGCGAGGTTGGGCCGGACATCGAAAGTTTTGAATACGGTGGGAGACATGGTTTAAAGGCGTGTTGCAATGATAGCACCGCGCGGGCCGCGGGGCCTTGATGTGGGTCAAGAGGGCAAGGAACTGCCGGACTGGGCGGATTAGGGAGTAAATTCGAAGCCCCGGTTGGCGTCGAGGGAAAGGACCGACAGCCGGCGGGGTTGGGCCATAACTTCGGCCGTCCACGTCCGGCGGGGGGCCTTGGGATCGATCTGCGTGGCAATACTAACGGTGATCCGGTGCGGCCCTGGCGTCAGAGGGCGGCGTAGTTCCCCGACGGAGGCGCCGTCGGACTTGAGGCCCTTCGGCCGGAAGGCATCCTCCTCAGTGCGGCCATCCACGTCAATTTGCACAATGACGGGGGATCGTGCACGTTCCGCCGGCTGGGCGGTGCGCATGTGCACAGGCCGTGTATCGTGGGCCGGGTCCGGCAGCGCGACGGCCGCGCCCGAAAGCCATTCGCCGTAGGCGCGGAAGGTGAAGACAAACTCAGCGTCGGCGGGCGCCGGGTTGCGGAAGGGGGCGTTGCTGGCCGTCAGCAGCCCCGCCAACAGGAGAACGGTCAGTAGCAGGCCGGCGCTCCAGCCTTTCAGCCAGGAAAAGGCCGGCGCCACCGCGACGGGCTGGAGTTGAAGCAGACGGGCTGCGGCTGCCGTGAGCTGCTGCGGGCGGAGGGGATCAAAATTGACATGGGCGACCTTGCGCGGGTCGGCGCGGTTGGGGCGGAACTCCGGCTCGCGGGTGCCGTTCAGCCGCGCCGGCAGCCACTGGTTGCCCTCCTTGCAGAAGGCCTCGCTCGAGCCGCAACCGACAATGAGCACCGCGGCCGTGCCCTTGCTGATCAGGCGCTCAACCAGCTTGGGCTCAACCCAGCCGACGCAGGGAATGGGCCGCACCGTATAGCCCGGCAGCCGGCGCGCCCAGGCGGCCTGAGCAAACAACTCCCAGCCGCCGTCGGCTTGGGTGCAGATGAAGGCCAGTGCCGGTGGCGCCCCGCGGGCCACCTCGGCCAGCACGAACTGTTCCTGCTCCCGCGTGACCTGCTGGGCGTCGAACCACGCGAGGCCGATGCCCTGCGTGTCGCAGGCGCCGGCGCACA
>SESH01091943.1_pt1 | contig 28684 bp, 38 predicted proteins | sample 3171561 | NCBI WGS metagenome assembly SESH01 (sample SAMN10866947, study PRJNA518727) | freshwater metagenome | biome: subpolar coniferous forest; feature: holomictic lake; material: water; isolation source: holomictic Lake 442 2011 16.5 m and 2014 13 m | place: Canada: near Kenora, Ontario
GGGCGGAGGAGGATGTCAATGTAAGAATTTTGTGTGCAATGCTCGTTTTGTTATATTTCTGTCATTAACCATGCAAATCATGGAGTGAATATTTATAATTGACAGGATGATTCTCAGGACTCTTCACCATAAGCTCCTTGCCGCCCTTGCCCAGTTTCCGGCAGTGGCACTGCTTGGGCCTCGTCAGGTTGGAAAAACAACCCTGGCGCTCGAAATCGGCCACGCATATCCGAACGCACTCTATCTTGATCTTGAATCGGAAGAGGATCGGGCCAAAATGGCACATCCGGAACTCTATCTCTCTGACCATCAGGATCGGCTTGTGATTCTCGATGAGGTGCATCGTCTTCCCGCCCTTTTTCCCCTTCTTCGAGGTCTTATCGACAACGCCCGCCGTGCAGGCCGTAACAGCGGGCAATACCTGCTTCTGGGCTCGGCCTCCCTCGACCTGCTCAAACAATCTGGCGAGACTCTTGCGGGCCGGATTGCCTATCTGGAGCTTCCCCCTTTTGATGTTCTCGAAACGGGTGCGCTTCCCGTTGATGACTTGTGGGTTCGGGGCGGTTTTCCTGACAGCCTGCTTGCCCAAACCTCTGCCGGAAGTTTTCAGTGGCGAAAGAATTTTATCCGCACCTACCTCGAACGCGATATCCCCCAGTTTGGCCCGCGCATTGCCGCCGAAACGTTACGGAGATTCTGGGTCATGCTCGCCTGGCAACAGGGTGGACTGCTCAATAGCGCCCAGTTTGCCCGAAATCTTGGTGTCGATGTCAAAACCATTAACGGCTATATTGACTTGCTGGTCGATTTGTTGCTTGTTCGCCGTTTGGTTCCTTGGCATAGCAATATTGGCAAGCGTCTGGTCAAGTCACCAAAAGTCTTTGTGCGTGACAGCGGACTTTTACACGCACTGCTCGCCATCCCCGACAAGGAGAGCCTTCTCTCCCATCCTGTTATTGGGCAAAGCTGGGAGTGTTTTGTTATTGAAAACATTCTCGTGGCTGCCACTGATGATGTTCAGGGAGCTTTTTACCGGAGCGCAGGAGGCGCAGAGATTGACCTCCTGCTCTCATGGCCAAACGGAAACCTGTGGGCGATTGAGATAAAACGCAGTATGACCCCAAAATTGGAGCGCGGATTTCATTCGGCCTGCACCGACCTCAACCCTTCCCGAAAAATTGTGGTCTATCCCGGAAAAGAGCGTTACCGGCTTGCCCCTGATGTTGAGGCACTACCGCTGCAACTTATCACACAACAGTTGTTCGATCTGGCCAAAGGGATATGAACTCTACTCTCCCGTTCATTCAGGAACCTGCCTCCCATTCGGCAAAGAGGGCGTTGAGCTCTTTGCAAAGTGCGTGGTAGCCGTCAAGAATTTTGGCGGTCTCATTCTGGCTTTTCTGGTAGAAATCTTCGTTGGCCATGGTGGTTTCGATCGACTCTTTCTTTTGTTCGAGCTGGTTAATTTTATGCTCGACCTCGTCCATCCTCTTTTTGTCTTTTTTGGCTGTGGCGCTCTTTTTTGCCTGCTCTTTCTCTTTTTCAACGGACTTTGCTGGAGCCCCCTGGCTTTTTTGCTTTGCGGCGGCCTCCAGCTTGCGCTCCGCTTCAATCACTTTTTCGGCGGTTTCAAGGTATTCGGCGTAGCTGCCGAGGTGGAGTTGCAGTGAGCCGTTTTTAATTTCAACCACCTTGTTGACCAGGCTGTCGAGGAAGTAGCGGTCGTGGCTGACAATCAGGAGCGTGCCGTCGTAGTACTCCAGCGAGTCGATCAGCATCTCTTTGGAGCGCATGTCGAGATGGTTGGTCGGCTCATCCATAATCAGAAGGTTCGATGCCTGCAGCAGGATTTTTGCCAGGGCAACCCTCGATTTCTCTCCTCCTGAGAGCACTCTTATTTTTTTTTGGACGGCATCTCCGCTGAAGAGAAAACAGCCGAGAATGTCGCGCACTCTTTTCTGTGCTTCGGACGATGGGGCTGAGTCCATCATCTCCATGTAGACGCTTTTATCCTGCGAGAGGTTTTCGGTCTGGTGCTGGGCAAAGTAGTTGAGGGTAACATTGTGCCCCATGGTCAGCTTGCCCTCAAAGTCTATGTCTCCGGCCAAAATTTTGCAGAAGGTGGTTTTGCCTGCACCGTTTGAGCCCACAATGGCAATCCTGTCGCCGCGCATCACCTCGAGATCGATGTTGTTGAGCACCTGTTTTTTTGAGCCGTCGGGAAGCAGGTAGGCTTTTTTGATGCCGTCGAGCCGCATCACCTCACGTCCTGAGGGGTTGGCTTTTGGAAATCGGAAGGAGATGCGCGAATTATCCTCTTCGGGCGAGAACATGTTTTTCTCCATCTTCTCCATCTGCTTGAGGCGGCTCTGTGCCTGCCTTGCCTTGGTGGCCTTGTAGCGGAATCGGTCAACGAAGGCCTTCAGCTCCGCCATTTTTTTCAGGTCATTGGTATATTGGCCCATCATCAGCTCATAGCGCTCAGCCTTCTCCTTTTCGTAATAGGAGTAGTTTCCCTTGTATTCGTTGATGCGCTCAAAGGCGATTTCAAGGGTTTTGGTGGTGAGCTTGTCGAGGAAAAAGCGGTCGTGCGAGACAATGATGTAGCTGTGCTCGTAATTGAGGAGATAGTTTTCGAGCCAGCGAAGCGAGTCGATATCGAGGTGGTTGGTTGGTTCATCAAGCAGGAGCAGCGTCGGGTTCTGGAGCAGCAGCTTGGTGAGGTGCAGGCGCATCTGCCATCCACCGGAGAAGGCTTTAACCTTTTTATGAAAATCTATTTCGCTGAATCCAAGACCGGCGAGCACCTTTTCGGCATTCGACTGCGTTGTGTAACCTCCGAGGTGGTCAAATTCGTGCATGGCGTCAGAAAAGCGTTCAATCAGGCTGTGGTAGGCTTCGCTCTCATAATCCTGCTCGGGCAGGGCGAGTTCGTGCTCCATCTGGGTAATTTTCCCCGACAATTCGAAAAGTCTTGCGTTGGCCTGAAGCGCATATTGCAGGGCGGTTCTCTCAAGGTCGGCATCAAAAGAGATCTCCTGCGGGAGATAACCGATGGTGGTTTCGGCCGATTTGAGAAACTGTCCATCAGTGATGATAGCAGAGTCTTTGGATGGTCCGCTGATGAGGCGCAGCAGTGTTGTTTTCCCAGTGCCGTTAAGGCCTACAAGGCTGACATGGTCTTTGTCGCCGACGCGGAATGAGGTATCGGCAAGGAGTTGTTTGGATCCGACGGTGAGTGAGAGATTACGGGCTTCAAGCATAAAGAGGAAGAACTGGTGAAATGATCGAGATCATCTAAAAATTGAGCAATATAGTGACTCTTGGCAAAAACTGCTACAGGAGAGGGGTGATAAGTGTTTTGCAAGGTGAAATTTTCTTTGTAACTTATCGCTATTTCATGCAATATGCAGGTTGAACTTTAAAATTGCATGAAATGGTTCTGCGCCATCTCAAGTCGGCCCTGCTGAGTTTGTGTTTTCAAGTCAAACTGCCAGAAGCTGACTGACCCTGCTTGAGGCCTCGTATGTTGTCTTTTTGCTCCCTCCGTGGTTTGCCAATATCGGCAAGCGATTGACCAAGTCGCCAAAACTCTATTTTTATGATGTTGCTCTCGTGAAGCCCGTCAAAGCGGGGCGAGTCATTCTGCATCCTGAAATAAATTTCAGTTGCGCAAGTTTTTTGCGATACTGTCGTCGAAGAGGGGACTGGTTGTCAATCAGAAGAGGGGTGAACCGAATGGCTTTGTTTATGAAATCGAAAATATATCTGTTGGCGCTGCTGTTTTCTTTGGTGACTTTGCCGCTGTATGCTGTTGAGTCACTCACTTGGCAGCAGTGTGTCGGTGAGACCAGGAAGGCGCATCCTGATCTTGCTTCTGCTCTTGCGCTGTTGCAGCAGGCGGAAGCTGATAAACGTATTATAGGTGGGGGAGCTCTTCCCAAGCTCAGTCTCGGGTTGAGTTCCCAGGAACGAGGGGTGGCGAATGCTGGCACCTCTTCTCTTTTCGCGTATTCTCTGTCAGCCCAGCAACTTCTGTATGACGGAAGCAAAATTTCAAGCCAGGTTGCCAGTACCAGAGAGGCATTCAAAGCGGCTCAAAACAATTACAGTGCAGTGTCTGCCAATGTCCGTTTTGCTCTGAAATCTGCATTTACTGCGTTGCTCAAGGCACAAAACCTCGTGGGGCTTACCGGTGAGATTGCCGAGCGACGGCAGAAGAATGTCAGGTTAATCACTCTCCGATACCAGGGCGGACGGGAAAATATTGGCTCGTTGCGTCAGGCGGAGGCCGATCTGTCACAGGCTACTTTTGAAGTTGCCCAGGCTGAACGGGGGCTTGAGCTTGCCCGAACAGCACTTGCCTCGGCGCTTGGGCGTGATCTTCATTATCCCATCACGGCGAAGGGCGCTTTTACCTCCAGCATTTTGATCGCTCAAAAACCTGATCTTGCTCCGTTGGCGAAAAATCATCCTCTTTATCAGCAGCTCGACGCAGGCAGCCGAGCGGCGCAGTATGATCTGGATGCTGCCAGAAACGCCTTTTCCCCTCAGCTCTATCTCACCTCATCGGTTGGCAGAAGTACTCCTGATCACTGGGCATTTAACGGGGTAGACTGGAGCGCGGGAGTAACTCTCTCACTGCCGATGTATGAAGGGGGAATTGGTGGCGGTCGGGTGGCGAAGGCCAAAGCTGTTGCGCAGCAGCGCAATGCACAGCTAAAGAGTGGATACCTTCAGATTCTTGATGTTCTGGAGCAGAGCTGGAAAGATTTTCAAGATGCCCGCCAGATGGTTGTGGTGCGCAAAAAATTTCTTGATGCTGCCGTTGAGCGCGCAACCATTGCCACGGCGCAATATTCGAATGGTCTCATCTCTTTCAACGATTGGGTGGTGATTGAGGACAAGCTTGTCAGTACAAAAAAAGAGTATCTCAATGCCGGAGCGGGTATGTTGATTGCCGAGGCTCAATGGATTCAGTCAAAAGGAGGAGGGCTTGATGGTCAAGAAGAGTAAGCTTTTGTGGGGAGGTGTGGTTGTGGTCGCTCTTGCTGCGTTGGGAGTGTTCTTCTTTTTGAAGGGAAACAAAACCACGGAGAAGAGTTTTGAAGCGATTCAGGTGGTTCGGGGTAGCATAAGTTCAGCCGTATCAACAACAGGAGTGGTTGAACCAAAAAATCGCCTCAAAATTCAATCCTCCATCGGGGGACGGGTTGAGGAGATTCTTGTTGCTGAGGGCCAGCATGTGAAGAAAGGGCAGGTGCTTGCCCTGCTCAGTTCAACCGAACGGGCAGCCCTGCTGGATGCTGCCAGGTTACAGGGAAAGAGCGAAGAGAGTTACTGGAAACAGGTCTACAAGGAGACCTCCATCATTGCCCCGCTTGATGGACAGATTATTGTGCGAAGCATTGATCCCGGTCAGGCGGTGACAGCAAGTGATTCACTGTTTGTGCTCTCAGACCACCTGATTGTCAAGGCTTACGTCGATGAGACTGATATAGGCAGGGTAAAAGTGGGCCAAAAGGCAGTTATCGGCCTGGATGCCTATCCCGATATCCGGGTGAATGGGGTGGTGGAGCATATCTACTATGAGTCTCACTATCAGAACAACGTGAACATTTATAATGTCGATGTTATTCCAGAGCGCATTCCTGATGTTTTTCGCTCCGGCATGAGCGCCAATATTGAGATTCTGGTGCAGGAAAAGCAAGGTGCGCTGCTTTTACCAATTGGCGCAGTACAGAGCAGGAACGGTAAAACAGTGGTGCTTCAGAAAAAAAGCGGCACAGAGAAAGGTGTTCGTTACAGAGCGGTGCGTACGGGTTTGCAGGATGGCCGGAATATTGAGATTCTTGATGGTTTGTCTGACAGCGAAGCGGTGCTTCTTCCCGATACAACCTTTGTTCTTCCCGGAAAAAATGGCGGTTCCAATCCCTTTGCACCCCAGCGTAACAGACCGAAGAAATGAAACCACTGCTTGAGCTTGTTGATGTCCACCGGACATACCGTATAGGGGAAAGCACGGTTAACGCATTGCGTGGTGTCTCCCTGACGATAGAGCGGGGTGAGTTCGTTGCTATCATGGGCTTTTCCGGGTCAGGCAAATCCTCCCTGCTCCATATTCTGGGGCTTCTCGATAACCCCGACAAGGGTGAGTACCGGATTCTTGGCAATAATGTCAATACCCTTTCTGAGGATGAACAGGCTGGACTCCGCAATAATGTTGCCGGTTTTGTATTTCAGCAGTTCCATCTGCTGAAGCGAATGACCATTGTCGATAACGTGCGGCTTCCGCATATCTACAGTGGCCTGAAGGGTGATTTTCGTCATGAGGCGATAGAGCGCCTGAAGCTGGTTGGACTTGAGAAGAGGATGGATCACACCCCCAACCAGCTTTCGGGGGGAGAGCAGCAGCGTGTGGCAATAGCGAGGGCGCTGATTCGTGATCCGCTTATCATTTTTGCTGATGAGCCGACCGGCAACCTTGATACCAAAAATTCCGGCGAGATCATGAAGATTCTCAAGGGACTTCATGACGAGGGAAAAACCATCATCATGGTGACACATGAGTCGGAGATTGCAGCCTGGGCCGGGCGAGTCATCACCATGAGGGACGGGGAGGTTCTTGCCGATGAACGAAAGGGTGAGCTGGTTACCCCGAAGGCAACTGCACAGGCGATTGAGTTTGCAACGCATGTTGCCGGAAATGGAGCGTTGTGGCGGGATGGCCGTTTTACAGGGTTTATTGCACAGGCAGTACAGTCAATTCTTGCCAACAAGATGCGCTCCTTTCTCTCAGTGCTTGGCATTCTTGTAGGGGTTGCCTCCGTGATTGCCATGATGGCGCTTGGCGAAGGCGCTAAAGCCGCCATGCAGGAGGATCTGAAATCCATGGGTTCAAATATGCTCTCAATCAGGGGTGGCTCAGCCAAAATCCGGGGAGCTGCCCAGGGGGCTGGAGCGGTTGCCCGGTTTACCTTCAAGGATGTAGAGGATATTGTTTTGTTACGTTCGCTCGTCAAAAATGCAAGTGGAGTGGTCAACGGTGGTGGTCGAATAGTACATGGGAACAAAAACTGGAGTTCTACGGTTACCGGCGCAGGATATGAATATGGCACCATGCGTGCCGTGATGCCGACTGTTGGGAGGTGGTTTACCCCTGAAGAGATTCAGACGCGGGAGAAATCAGCCATTATTGGCGTCACGGTTGCCAAGGAGCTGTTTGGCAGCAGTAATCCGCTTGGCAAAACCATAAAGATCAACCGAATAAATTTCAAGGTAATTGGTATTGCCCCTGCAAAAGGGTTTTCAGGGCCGCAGGATGAGGACGATGTGGTCATTATTCCAGTGACGACAGCCATGTACCGCGTGCTCGGCAAGGAGTATCTCAGTGGAATATTTGTTGAGGTAATCGAGTCGGGCAAAATTAACCAGGCGAAAATTGCAATTACAGAGCTGATCAGAAAAAAGAGGCGACTGAAGGATGATGATGACTCCTTTAATATCAGGGATATGACCGAAATTCAGAAGATGCTCAGCAGTACCACGCAGACCATGAGTCTTCTGCTTGGCTCTATTGCGGCAATATCTCTTTTGGTGGGTGGTATCGGTATTATGAATATCATGCTTGTCTCCGTCACAGAAAGAACGCGGGAGATTGGTTTGCGCAAAGCAATCGGGGCGCGAAAAAATGATATCATGATGCAGTTTCTGGTTGAATCGGTTGGCATGACAATCAGCGGAGGCTTTATCGGGGTATTAACCGGTATTGGAATCTCAATGATTCTCTCAATTTTTGCGGGCTGGGCGGTAAAAACATCGCTGATATCGGTTGTTCTTGCAACAGCTTTTTCAGCGCTCACCGGTATATTTTTCGGTCTCTGGCCTGCCAGAAAAGCGGCAGAGCTTAAACCCGTCGAGGCGCTTCGTTACGAGTAGGGTGATAAAAAACTAGTGATTGTCGCAAGGTTATTCGAAAAAGGTCGTCCTAGTTTATGTGGGTAGAGAAGTGAGCGAACAGCCCTCAACAACAGGTCGGATTTTTAGATGATGATGATGGACACAATACCGAAGAGATGGCTGATAAGTTGATATAATTGATCAGGCAGGTTGTTGACAGGGACAGCGGAAGGGTGGATTACCTCTTTCCGCTGTCATTATTTTGTTAATACCGGAGCTTCTTGGGGCAGAAGATTGAATTGCTTAATAGTGAAGAAATATATAAAACAGGTTTTGTTTTTTTACATAATTCGCTTACATTAACAGTCCCTATGGATTTTTAGCATTGTGTTTTTTGTAATCAGAGGTTTTTAAAAAGAAAGAGAGTTTCAGTATGCCGACGATTCAGCAGCTCATCAGGCTCGGAAGAAGTGTAAAAGTGTCAAAAACAGCGTCACCGGCGCTTGAGAAATGCCCACAAAAACGTGGCGTTTGTACTCGTGTTTATACGACTACACCAAAAAAGCCTAACTCGGCGTTACGCAAAGTTGCGCGTGTCAGGTTGTCTAACAAGATTGAAGTGACGGCATATATTCCTGGAGAGGGTCATAATCTGCAGGAGCACTCGATTGTTCTGATAAGGGGTGGCAGGGTAAAGGATCTTCCTGGTGTGCGCTATCATATTGTGCGTGGTTCGCTTGATACCTCCGGTGTTGCGGATCGCAAGCAGAGCAGATCGAAGTATGGTGCCAAGCAGCCTAAGGCTGGCGTTGCGGCTCCGGTTAAGGGTAAGGGTAAAAGGTAGATAAGTCGAATTATAAACTCAGAGAAGAATATGCCCAAAAAAGTTGGCTATAAAAGAATCGGTGTAGATTTTCGTTACGGTGATGAGAGTGTTGCCCGGTTTATCAACGCAGTGATGCTCGATGGTAAAAAGGCTGTTGCTACAAAGATAGTCTATGATGCTTTTGCTATAATTGCCGAAAAGATGAGTGGAGAGGATCCGTTGGAGGTATATCGCAAGGCTATGTCGCATATTGCTCCGGTCGTTGAAGTTCGCAGCAAAAGGGTTGGTGGCGCAACGTATCAGATACCTATGGAAGTTAAAGCGTCCAGACGAGGCGCGCTTGCGTTCCGGTGGCTCAAGACTTATGCTGGAAGGCGTGGCGGTAAATCCATGGCGGAGAAGCTTGCTGCGGAATTGATGGATGCTGCCAATGAGCAGGGTGCCTCGGTCAAAAAGCGGGACGAAGTGCACAGGATGGCTGATGCAAACAAGGCTTTTGCGCATTTCAGATTTTAAGTGGTTGTTTAAGTGTTATTAAAGGTCAAATTATTTTATGGCGAGGCTGGTTGATTTAGATAAAGTACGGAACATAGGCATCATGGCGCACATTGATGCTGGCAAGACGACGACGACAGAGAGGATTCTCTATTATACGGGTCGTCTTCACCGTATGGGTGAGGTGCATGATGGTGGTGCTACAATGGACTGGATGGAGCAGGAGAAAGAGCGTGGTATTACGATTACTTCTGCTGCAACAACCTGTTTCTGGGTTCCGAAGTTTGGTAATTACATTGGCATCAACCACAGAATAAATATTATTGATACGCCAGGCCATGTCGACTTTACTGTAGAGGTAGAGCGTTCGCTTCGTGTCCTTGACGGTGCGGTTGCTTTGTTTTGTGCAGTCGGTGGGGTAGAGCCGCAGTCCGAAACAGTGTGGCGTCAAGCGAATAAGTATGGCGTGCCGAGAATTGCCTACATCAACAAGATGGACAGGACTGGTGCAAACTTTTTTGACACCGTCAAGGCAATCAGGGAGAGGCTTGGAGCTAATCCGGTTCCTCTTCAGATTCCGATTGGTGAAGGCGAGATTTTTGCCGGTTTTGTTGATCTTATCAGGATGAAGGGGATTATCTATGATAAAGAAGATGGCAGTACTTTTAATGAGGTAGAGATTCCTCATGATTTACAGAATGAGGCGAGGACATGGCGTATTAACATGCTTGAGGCGGTATCTGAGCATGATGATACCCTCCTTGAGAAATATCTGAACGGTGAGGATATTACCGAAGAAGAGGTGAGAAGTGTGTTGCGCCAGGCCACGCTCAAGGTGACCATTATTCCGGTGCTCTGTGGCTCATCTTTCAAGAATAAAGGCGTGCAATTTATGCTTGATGCGGTTGTTGAGTATCTTGCATCTCCGGTTGATGTCGGCGCTGTCGAAGGGCATCATCCACGAACCGAGGAGTCGGTGATACGCGAGCCAAAAGATGAAGAGCCATTTGCTGCGCTTGCCTTTAAGATAGCCACTGACCCGTTTGTCGGGAAGCTTACATTTTTCAGGGTTTATTCCGGCTTCCTTAAGGCGGGAAGTTATGTGCTCAACACCATGAGTGGTAAAAAAGAGCGGATTGGCAGGGTGCTTCAGATGCACTCTAACAAAAGAGAGGATATAGATTGTGTTTATTGCGGTGATATCGCAGCGGCAGTGGGATTGAAAGATGTGAGAACCGGTGATACGATTTGTGATGAGAATTATCCTGTTGTTCTTGAAAAAATGATTTTTCCGGAGCCAGTTATTGAGATAGCCATTGAGCCGAAAACCAAGAGTGATTCTGACAGACTTGGTATGTCACTTGCCAAGCTCGCTGAAGAGGATCCTACCTTCAAGGTAAAGACCGATGATGAGACTGGTCAGACGCTGATTGCAGGTATGGGTGAGTTACATCTTGAAATTCTGGTTGATCGCCTTAAACGTGAGTTCAAGGTCGAAGCCAACGTGGGCAAGCCGCAGGTTGCTTACCGTGAGACGATCCGGGAGTCTGTGGAGTTTGAAGGTAAATTTGTGCGTCAGTCCGGTGGTAAAGGTCAGTTTGGTCTGGTTGTCCTTCGCGTTGAGCCGCTTGAAGAGGGAAAAGGGTACGAATTTGTTGATGCGGTCAAGGGTGGAGTAATTCCAAGAGAGTATATACCGGCGGTCAATGCTGGTGTGCAGCAGGCGATGAAAAGCGGTGTCGTTGCTGGATTTCCAATGCAGGATATAAAGGTTACCCTTTTGGATGGCAAGTATCATGAGGTTGACTCTTCGGAAATGGCATTCAAGATTGCGGGTTCAATCGGTTTCAAAGGGGCTGCCAAAAAGGCCGCGCCAGTTTTGCTTGAGCCGATCATGAAGGTAGAGGTTGTTACCCCTGAGGAGTATCTTGGTGATGTCATGGGTGATTTGTCGAGCCGTCGTGGTCATATTGAGGGTATGGGTCAAAGGGCTGGAGCTCAGTTTGTCAACGCCAAAGTCCCTCTTTCAGCGATGTTTGGATACTCGACCGATCTTCGTTCCATGAGTCAGGGAAGAGCTAATTATTCTATGGAGTTTGACTGCTATCGCGAAGTTCCCCGGAATATTGCCGAATCTTTACAGGAGAAGAGGGTAAGCAAGGATTCAGATTAAGCATGCACTGACTGTATCAGTTTTAATTACAACAAACAATAACCGACACGGAGATAAACGTTATGGCAAAAGAGTCTTACAAAAGGGATAAACCCCATGTAAATATAGGTACCATTGGCCATGTCGACCATGGTAAAACAACATTGACGGCAGCAATTACTTCGGTTCTCTCCAAGCAGGGACTTGCTGCAGTGCGTGACTTCGGCAGTATCGACAAGGCTCCTGAAGAGAGAGAGCGTGGTATTACTATCTCAACAGCGCATGTTGAGTACCAGACCAAAAAGCGCCACTATGCGCACATTGACTGTCCTGGCCACGCTGACTATATTAAAAACATGATTACTGGCGCTGCCCAGATGGATGGCGCGATTCTAGTTGTCGCAGGTACCGATGGTCCTATGCCTCAGACTCGGGAGCATATTCTGCTGGCCCGTCAGGTCAATGTACCATCGTTGGTGGTATTTTTGAATAAGGTTGATATTGCTGATCCAGAACTCATCGAACTTGTTGAGCTTGAGTTGAGAGAACTTTTGACCCAGTATAACTTTCCTGGTGATGATATTCCGATTATAAAAGGTTCTGCCTTGAAAGCTCTCGAGGGCGATCCTGAGGGGGAAAGGGCAATAATGGAACTGATGGATGCAGTTGATTCATTTATCCCTGAGCCAGTTCGTGATATCGACAAGCCGTTCTTGATGCCAGTTGAAGATGTTTTCTCGATCTCAGGTCGTGGAACAGTTGGAACTGGAAGAATTGAGAGAGGTCGGGTAAAAATCAACGAAGAGGTTGAAATTGTTGGTCTTAAACCAACTCGCAAATCGGTTGTTACCGGCATCGAGATGTTCCAGAAGCTACTCGATGAGGGTCAGGCGGGTGATAATGCTGGTTTGCTTCTTCGAGGTGTAGACAAAACAGAGTTGGAGCGTGGAATGGTTATCGCCAAGCCAGGAACAATCAAGCCACACACCAAGTTTAAGGCTGAGGTTTATATTCTGAAAAAAGAGGAGGGAGGTCGTCATACACCGTTCTTCAATGGCTACCGTCCACAGTTCTATTTCCGTACAACAGACGTTACTGGTTCTGTTACACTTCCTGACGGTGTAGAGATGGTTATGCCTGGAGATAACCTTGGGGTAGAGGTTGAATTGCTTGCCCCTATCGCTATGGATGAAGGGCTGCGTTTTGCTATCCGTGAAGGCGGTCGTACAGTTGGTGCGGGTTCCGTTACCACGATTATTGAATAAGAGATTGTATAGCGTCCCGGGACGGGGCAGTAAATCCCGTCCCTTTTTTATTGATAACACGAAACAGGGTTGACAAGTGGCTGTACAGCAAAAGATAAGGATCAAGCTCAAATCTTACGACCATAGCCTGGTTGATAAGTGGGCCTTAAGGATTATTGATGTGGTCAGGCAGACCGATGCTATAATTTTTGGACCAATACCTCTGCCCACAAAATCGCATGTCTATACCGTAAATCGGTCTCCACATGTTGACAAGAAGTCACGTGAGCAGTTCTCTTTTTCTTCTCACAAAAGGTTGATTGAAATTATAAACCCGACCTCAAGGACCATAGATATGTTGATGAAGCTGGAGCTTCCAAGTGGTGTTGATGTTGAAATTAAGTCTTAAAGAATTAGAAAAGGTAATCTTCTATGGGTGCGATTCTTGGTAAAAAAATCGGCATGACCCGTTTATTCAATGAGAAACGCGAGGCTGTATCATGCACCATTATTGAGGCAGGTACTTGCTTTGTAACACAGGTTAAACGTGCAGATAAAGATGGATACGATGCTTATCAGGTTAGTATCGGTGAGAGGAAAGAGAGTAAGATAACAAAGCCGCTTCAGGGACATTATAAAAAAGCGGGTGTAACGCCAGGGTACAAGCTTGCCGAGTTCGATTTTTCGGAAATGGGTCAGCCACTCGAGCTTGGCAGCCATGTCAGTGTTGAAACCTTCAAGGAGGGCGAGAAGGTTAATGTTCTTGGTGTTTCAAAGGGGAAGGGCTTTGCTGGTGTCATGAAACGCCATAACTTTTCTGGTGCTCAGAGAACTCATGGTCAGTCTGACAGGCAGAGAGCTCCTGGGTCGGTAGGTGGTTCATCAGATCCGTCAAGGGTTTTTAAAGGCACAAGGATGGCCGGGCGTATGGGTTCTGATAACATTACAGTAAGGAATCTTGAGATCTTCAAAATTTTGCCTGAGTCTAATCTGATTGTGATTAAGGGTTCAGTGCCTGGTCCAAGAAATTCCTATGTCAAGATTGTTTCTACAAAAAAGTAAATGCTGAATGCACGAAGCTATGGAACTTAAAGTCTTAAATACTGCCGGTACTGAAACCGGTGAAGTGGTAACGCTCCGTGACGATATATTCGGCGCTGAAATATCAGAACATGCGATGTACCTCGACGTAAAGTCGATTCTCGCAAATAGACGGCAGGGGACTCACAAGACGAAAACACGTGGTGAGGTTCGGGGTGGAGGTAAAAAACCATTACGTCAGAAAGGAACCGGTAACGCCCGTCAGGGTTCAAGCCGTTCACCATTGCATATTGGTGGTGGCACTATATTTGGACCTGTCCCCCACTCCTATGATCAAAAGGTTAACAAAAAGGTGAAGCTTCTTGCGAGACGTTCAGCACTGAGTTCTAAGGCTCAAGCTGGGCAGATTCTTGTTGTTGAAGACTTCAGGCTTGAACATATCAAGACAAAACCTTTTGCTGATATACTGAAGAACCTGGGTCTCTCGCAGAAAAAAACTCTGATGTTGACCCCGGAGTATGATATGATAATTACAAGGTCGGGAAGGAATATTGAGGTTCTGACAATTATGAGTGCTGAAAATGCCTCAACTTATGATATTCTTCATAGCCAGACGGTTCTTGTTCAAAAGACCGCGTTGAAAAAAATAGAAGAGACGTTAGGGTAACTTACAGTTTTCAGATAAAAGGAGTTAATGAGATGATAAACCCGTTGTTGCGCCCATTGTTGACCGAAAAAAGTACCGGGCTGACTGAAAAAAAAGGACAGTATGTCTTTGTGGTCAAAACGGATGCAGACAAGCTAGATATCAAAAAAGCTGTAGAAAAGAAATTTGGTGTCGAGGTAAAATCAGTTCGCACGGCTAACGTTTTAGGTAAATCCCGTGCTCAAAACACAAAAAGAGGCCGGATTTTTGGCAAAAAGAGTGATTGGAAAAAGGCCATTATCACCCTTGAAAAGGGTCAGTCAATAGACTACTACTCAGGTTCAGCCCAGAAGAGCGAAGGATAGAAATCATAAAAAGGATAGATCATACATTCAAATGGCAATAAGGAAATTAGCGCCGGTCACTCCAGGGTCAAGGTTCATGTCATACCCTGCATTCGATGAAATCACAAAGAGTAAGCCTGAAAAAAGCTTGCTGGTGCCCCTCAGTAAATCGGGAGGTCGCAATAGTGCAGGCCGCAAAACGTCGAGGCATAGAGGTGGTGGGCATAAAAGACATTATCGTATTATAGATTTTAAACGCAACAAAGATGGTGTCCCAGCAACTGTTGCATCAATTGAGTATGATCCAAACCGTTCATCAAGAATTGCATTATTGCATTACAATGATGGAGAAAAACGTTATATTCTCGCGCCGAAAGGTTTGAATGTTGGTGACAAGGTCGAAAGTGGTGAGAAGGTTGAGATTAAGGCAGGTAATACAATGCCATTAAAAAATATTCCACTGGGTACTGATATTCATAATGTCGAAATGAAGGCAGGCAAGGGTGGTCAGATTGTCAGGTCAGCCGGAGGATTTGCAGTTCTTGCCGCACGCGAAGGAGATTATGTTACCTTGAAGCTTCCTTCAGGTGAAATTCGCAAGCTCAGGGTAGAGTGTCGGGCAACAATCGGTGTTGTTGGTAATAGCGATCATGAAAATGTTGTTTTAGGGAAGGCAGGCAGATCGCGCTGGCTCGGAATCAGACCCCAGACAAGGGGTATGGCCATGAACCCTGTTGATCATCCGATGGGTGGTGGTGAAGGTAAGTCGAAGTCTGGTGGTGGAAGAAAGCATCCTATGTCTCCATGGGGACAGCTTGCCAAGGGACTCAAGACCAGAAACAAGAAGAAGGCGTCACAGAAATTGATTGTACGAGGCAGAAACGCCAAATAATTATAGCGGTTAACAACAACAAGCAGAGAAAATATGCCAAGATCACTTAAAAAGGGACCGTTCATTGATCTAAAGCTGGAAAAACGGATCCTTGATATGAATAGCAAGGGAGAAAAAAAGGTTATCAAGACCTGGTCCAGAAGCTCAATGATTTCACCTGATTTTGTCGGTCACACTGTGGCTGTACATAATGGGAAAAGCCATGTGCCGGTCTATGTTGGTGATAATATGGTAGGTCATAAGCTTGGAGAGTTTGCCCCAACAAGATCGTTTCGCGGCCATGCTGGTGGTGGAAAGGCTGAAAAAGGCGGATCAGCACCTAGAAAAAAATAAATTGAATAACGCGAAAGGGTAACGATATCATGGAAGCAAAAGCAATTTTACGGAATACACCGACATCACCCAGGAAAATGCGACTTGTTGCAGGGTTAGTTCGAGGAAAAAAAGTTGATCTGGCCAAGGCGATTCTTTTGAACTCAACAAAAGCAGCTTCTCGAAATGTTATGATGACGCTCAAGTCAGCCGTCTCTAATTACTCGCAGCAGAATCCCGATGAAAGGGCAAGTGACCAGGAACTTTTCATCAAGGCGGTTTTTGTTGATGAGGGTGTAACATTAAAAAGAACACTTCCTGCACCTATGGGTCGTGCTTTTCGGATTCGCAAGAGATCGAATCATCTTACAATTGTCATTGATAGAGTTAAAAATCCAGTAATTAAATAAAACAAGGAGAGAGCATTGGGTCAGAAAGTTAATCCTACTGGATTTAGACTTGGAATTATCAGGGATTGGGCTTCGCGCTGGTATGATGACAGTCCGGTTATTTCGGAAAAGATCAAGCAAGATCATGTTATTAGAACCTATGTCCTTGCAAGGTTGAAGAAGGAGCGTGCTGGTATAGCTCGAATTATAATTGAAAGAACGACCAAGCACGTAAAAATTAATATATATGCCGCCCGTCCGGGTGCAGTTGTTGGAAGAAAGGGTGAAGAGATTAACAATCTCTCTCAGGAACTCAGCCGTATTACTGGTAAAGAGGTAAAGATTGATGTTGTCGAAGTGGTCAAGCCAGAAATTGAGGCTCAGCTTATTGGAGACAATATTGCTTACCAGCTTGAGAATCGTGTTTCGTTTAGAAGAGCGATGAAGCAGGCTATTCAGCAGGCTATGCGTTCGGGAGCAGAGGGTGTTAGGGTTAAATGTGGAGGCCGTCTTGGAGGCGCTGAAATTGCACGTTCTGAACAGTACAAAGAGGGGAAAATACCGCTGCACACCATTCGGGCCAATGTTGATTATGCCAGTGTAACCGCTCACACTATTGCGGGCACTATTGGTATCAAGGTATGGGTGTATAAAGGAGAAGTCCTTGTTCAGCGTATCGATGCTATTGAGGAAGAGGAAGCAAAGAGGATGAAAGATAGAAGAGGTGATGCCGGTGCAAGAGGTCGCGACACTCGTGATCCGCGCTCCAAACGACGTAATCGTACGAAACGATCATAATATAAAGTACCATACAATCAGAAAAAGAATGGAGTTGCCTGTATGTTAATGCCGAAAAGAGTTAAATATAGAAAGACGCAAAGAGGCCGGATGAAAGGCAATTCAGGTCGTGGTACTTTGGTCTCGTTTGGTTCATTTGGTTTGAAAGCTATTGAACCTGCATGGATCACCAGTCGCCAGATAGAGGCTGCCCGTGTTGCCATGACAAGATTTATGAAGAGAGATGGGAAAATCTGGATCCGGATTTTTCCGGATAAGCCGGTAACACAAAAACCTGCAGAGACTCGAATGGGCTCTGGTAAAGGTTCACCTGAATTCTGGGTAGCTGTTGTTAAGCCAGGCCGAATTATGTTTGAGGCAGATGGGGTTCCAAGAGAGGTGGCTACCGAGGCTTTCAGGCTCGCGGCCAAAAAACTGCCAATAAAAACCAGATTCATTGTCCGTCCTGATTATGAGGATTAAGGCGCAACTAATTCGACAAGAAGATTATTGATTATGAAAAAGTATGAAATTGCGGCATTGAACAAGCAGGAGTTGGTTGATAAACTCAAGGAGCTGGAGCAGAGGCTTGCCGATATTAATTTTATCAGGGTTATTGAACAGCCTCAGAACCCGATGGTGTTTAGAAATTCAAGGCGTGATATTGGCCGCATGAAGAATAGACTCCACCAGCTTGAGACAGTGGAAAAGCAGGCTTTATTACTGTAGGGTCAAGCGGTAAATTTATTACTATACATGGAAGAAAATAAAATGGGCAGAGTATCTATGGAACAGAGTGCTCCGGTAAGGGGAAGAAAAAAAAGTTGGTCTGGCAAGGTTGTCAGTGACAAAATGGATAAGGCTTGTATTGTTGCTGTTGAGCGCAGTGTACAGCACCCTGTCTACAAGAAGTATTTCAAGAAAACGACAAGGCTTATGGCCCACGATGAAAAAAATGAGGCAGGTATCGGTGATCTGGTCAAGATTGTTGAGTGTCGCCCCTTGAGCAAAAGGAAAAGCTGCCGTTTGGTTGAAATTCTTGAAAAGGCGAGGTAACAGAGGTTTTTTATACATTTATTAAAGTTTGAAACAGGATGATCCAGAAAGAAACAAATCTGGTTGTTGCTGATAACAGTGGAGCCAAGAAAGTTCGGTGTATACATGTTTTCGGTGGGACCGGGAGGCGCTATGCCTCATTGGGTGATCAGATTATAGTGTCTGTCAAAGCCGCAGTTCCTGGAGGAATAGTTAAAAAGAAGGATGTCTGCCGGGCTGTAGTTGTTCGCTGTGTCAAGGAGTCAAGAAGGAAAGATGGTTCGTATATTCGTTTTGATGAGAACGCAGTTGTTCTACTTAATGCGCAAGGTGAGCCAAGAGGAACCCGTATTTTTGGCCCTGTAGCAAGAGAGCTCCGCGACAGGAAGTTTATGAAGATCGTTTCGTTGGCGCCTGAGGTTTTATAGTGCGCTCCAGGCGGGAGTAACTCAGTTGGTAGAGTCACAGCCTTCCAAGCTGTTGGTCGCGAGTTCGAGTCTCGTCTCCCGCTCAGGATTTTATGAATACTATCATATAAAAGTAAAATGAAAACAGGGATCAAAAAGGTTAAGTTGCACGTTAAAAAGAACGACTCGGTCGTAGTTATAAGTGGCAATGATAAAGGTAAAGAGGGCAAGATTTTGAAAGTATTCCCTGCCAAGAGTCGGGTGATTGTTGAAGGTGTCAATATCAGGAAACGCCATACGCGAGCAGCACAGGGTCAGACTCAAGGTTCAATTATTGAGCGTGAGTTTCCTGTACACTCTTCCAATGTCAAGAAAAGCTAAACCTATACTATATACTAAATGTCAGGATGACCAAGACCATCCCGATCAATTGATTAAAGAACAAGATGGAGCAGAGTAAAGAGATGACACAGGCCAACCCTTCGGTAGCAAGACTTCAGACCTTCTATAAAGAGAATGTAACACCTGCTCTTATGGAGCGCTTTCATTACAAGAATGTCATGAAGGTGCCCAGGTTAGAAAAGATTTCGATTAATATTGGTGTTGGTGCTGCTGCGGCTGAGCCGAAGTTGCTTGAAGTAGCTCTTCAGGAGCTTGCTCTTATTACAGGCCAGAAACCACAAATTCGTAAATCGAAGAAAGCTATATCAAACTTTAAATTACGTGAGGGGCAGCCTATTGGATGCCGTGTAACGCTTCGTCGCAAGGCCATGTATGAGTTTTTCGATCGTTTTGTAAGTCTTGCCGTTCCAAGGATTCGCGATTTTCGCGGTCTTAGTGATACCAGTTTCGATGGTCGTGGAAATTATACAACAGGTGTCCGAGAGCAGATTATTTTCCCTGAAATTGATATTGACAAAGTGCCGAGAATATCCGGTATGGATATCAGTTTTGTAACCTCCGCCTCTACCGACGAGGAGGCCTACGTGCTCCTTTCAGAACTTGGAATGCCATTCAAAAAAAAGAACAACTAAATAACTCAGAAACCAGATGGCCAAGAAAAGCGTTATAGCAAGGAATGAAAAACGAATCAAGCTTGTCGCGAAGTATGCAGTTTTGCGCGCAGAGCTTGTTAAAGCCGGAGACTATGAAGCACTGCGAAAGTTGCCAAGGGATAGCGCCGCAACGAGAGTTCGTAATCGCTGTGTCCTGACGGGAAGAGGTCGGAGTGTCTATGCTAAATATGGGTTATGCAGGCAGATGTTTCGCAAGTTTGCACTTGAAGGAAAGCTTCCTGGTGTTAAAAAAGCAAGCTGGTAAATTCGCTTGTTTTCATGTCAAAGAAGGGTATTTGTTCATTTTAGAAAGTAACCAACGTTAGCTATGCCTGTAACGGATTCTATTGCAGATTATATCACTCGTATCAGAAATGCGGGAAGAGCAAAAAATAAGACGACCGATGTCCCGTACTCTAAACTCCGGGAAAATCTTTCTCAGCTACTTGTTGAGAAGGGCTACATTAAAAGTTTTACGATCATAACTACAGAAAAATTCCCATTTCTCAGGATTGATCTAAAGTACACCGCACAAGGTGATCCAGCCATAAAGGAGATCACAAGGGTCAGTAAACCGGGTCGTCGTGTTTATGACGGGAAGGATATTAAAAAATATCTTGGCGGCCTCGGCTTATACATTCTCTCGTCATCAAAAGGTGTTATAACGGATAAAGAGGCAAGGGCGCAGGGAGTGGGCGGTGAAATCCTTTTCCGTATTTATTAATTTACAAGCCAGAGAGCATTAGAATACCATGTCAAGAATAGGAAAAATGCCAATAACCCTGATTAATCAGGCAAAGATTGAGATAACTGATTTAAATGTAAGAGTCTCTGGCCCTAAAGGTACGCTGGAACAGAGGTTAACTGATCAAGTGAGGATTTCTGAAGAGGGTGGTGTCGTAATCGTGACCAGGATAGATGACAGCAAGAAGGCGAAAGCACAGCATGGACTTTACCGTATGCTTATACACAATATGGTTGAAGGTGTTACAAAGGGTTTTACTCGGAAACTTGAGATTGCTGGTGTTGGTTACAGGGCAGAGCTGAAGAATGATCTTCTTGCATTGACCCTTGGTTATTCTCATAGTATTTATTTTAAAGCCCCTGATGAGGTTAAAATTGAGGTTCCGGATCAGGTGACCATTTTGGTGAGTGGCATTGACAAATCGGTTGTAGGGCAGGTCGCCGCAAAGATTCGTTCCTTCAGAAAACCTGAACCATATCGAGGCAAGGGCATCAAGTATGAAGGTGAAGTTATCCGTCGTAAGGAAGGTAAGGCCGCAGGCAAGTAATTAGTTGTGTTGTTTGCTCAGGTAGTTAGGTTTTAAATTATTCAACGGTTCAAGAAGAATGAGTCAAATCGATAAAGCCTCCAGGAGGCAGAAAATCAAGGATAGAAGCAGAGCCAGCGTTATTGGTACACAAAATAAACTGCGTCTTTGTGTTTACAGAAGTCTTTCCCAGATTTATGCCCAATTGATAGATGATGAGACCAGCAGAACAGTTATTGCTGTTTCAACAATGTCTAAAGATAATAAGGCTCTTCAGGGATCTAAATCAGAACTATGCCGTATTATCGGAATACAATTGGCAGAAAAAGCTTTAGCCGCCGGAATAACCACTGTTGTTTTTGACAGGAATGGGTTTCGTTATCATGGCAGGGTGAAGGCGCTGGCTGATGGTGCAAGAGAAGCAGGACTGATCTTTTAAAAACGTTTCAAAGAGAAAGTAAATGGCGAAAACATCGGCTAAGATTATCAGGCCCGGAGAATTAAATCTTAAGGAAAAGCTTGTTCATATCAACAGAACTGCCAAGGTGGTTAAGGGCGGCAAGCGTTTTGGCTTCAACGCCATTGTAGTTGTAGGAGATAAGGAAGGTCATGTAGGATATGGGCTTGGAAAGGCAAACGAAGTTCAGGATGCAATTGCCAAAGGCATTGAAGATGGCAAGAAGAATGTTATCAAGGTACCAATTGTAAAAGGTACTATACCGCATCAAATCGTGGTTAAGTATGGTTCAGCCAAGGTCATGATGAAGCCGGCGACACCCGGTACTGGTCTTATTGCTGGGGGTGCTGTAAGGGCTGTTCTTGAAATGGCAGGTATTCACGACATTCTCACGAAATCGCTTGGCTCTTCAAACCCGCATAACGTAGTAAAAGCAGCTATTAAGGGTCTTCAGAGTATGTCAGACGCTTATGATGTAGGTGAGAGACGGTCAAAGAGCTTGACAGAGGTTTTTGAAAGCTAAAAGAGATAAATACGAACATGAGTGAGAAAACAATAAAAATTACCCAGCTCCGTAGTGTTATTGGTTGTACAAAAAAGCAGAAAGCTACCATTCAGGCCCTTGGGCTTGGTAGACCAAACTACAGTGTTGACAGGCAGGATAATCCCTGCACCAGAGGGCAGATCAGGGTTGTACAGCACCTGGTAAAGGTTGAAGAGATATAGGATTTTTACTAATAGCAAGTCGGGAATTGAAACCATGGATTTAAGTTCACTTCGTCCAGCAAAAGGCGCAGTTAAAAACAAAAAGCGTGTCGGTCGCGGTCAGGGTTCTGGAAACGGAACGACGGCTGGCAAAGGAAACAATGGCCAGCAGTCACGAAGCGGCTATAAAAGACCAATCATTGAGGGTGGACAGGTACCTGTTTATCGGAGGTTGCCAAAATTTGGTTTTACCCCTATTGATAAAAAACCGGTCAATACCGTCAATCTTTCACAGATTGATAAATGGATTCAGGACGGCGTTCTTGAGAAAGAGGTGACTGTTCTTGATCTTAAAGCACTTCTCCATGCCAGTAATGCAGATTATTTCAAGGTTCTTGGTAATGGCGAATTGACTAACGCTGTCAAGATTACCGCTCATGCATTCAGTAAAAGTGCAGAGGAAAAAATTATTGCTGCCGGCGGTGAAGCGATCAAGGCTTTCCGGACACTTGAAGAGGCATGCAAAGTTAACGACCTTTCTTACGAAGAGGCTCTTCTGAAGCCAAAAGCAAAATTGGTCAAGAGAACCAAAAAATCAATCAAGGCCTGAATTCTTTAAGAGGACCCTATGAAGCTTACAGAAAGTATAAGGAACATTAATAAAATCCCTGAACTCCGTCAGCGGATTCTTTATACGCTTCTTCTTTTATTTGTCTACAGGCTGGGTTCTCACATAACCATCCCGGGTGTTGATGCGGCCGCAGTTTCGGGCGCATCACAGACCCATTCTAACGATCTTTTTGGATTGTTTGATCTTTTTGTGGGAGGTGCTTTTGCCAGGGCATCAATTTTTTCATTGGGCATTATGCCCTATATTTCGGCATCAATTATTGTTCAGTTGCTTGGGGCTGTAACACCCTATTTTCAGAAGCTTCAGAAAGAGGGTGAAGACGGGCGTCAGAAGATCAGCCAAATGACACGATACGGAACCGTTGTTATTGCTCTTCTCCAGTCATGGGGAGTGAGTGTCAGTCTTGCCAGTCCTGCATCTTTCGGTAAGATAGTAGTGCCGGATCCCGGTTTTTTCTTTACCCTTTCAGCTGTTATTCTTCTTACCTCTGCGACAGTCTTTGTCATGTGGCTTGGCGAAAAAATTACCGAACGCGGCATCGGTAATGGAATTTCCCTCATTATCATGATAGGAATTCTTGCACGGTTTCCCGAGTCACTTGTTGCTGAATTTCGCTCTGTGTCACTTGGGAGTAAGAATTGGATTATAGAAATTATCATTCTTGCCATGATGGCGGCCATAGTGGCCTTTGTTGTGGTTCTGACCGTCGGTACGAGGCGAATACCTGTACAGCATGCAAAACGCGTGGTGGGGCGAAAAGTTTATGGGGGCAGCACACAGTATATTCCCATGAAGATTAATACAGCCGGAGTTATGCCTATTATTTTTGCACAGTCCATCATGTTTCTTCCTGGTACCTTTCTTTCGTTTTTCCCTGAAAATGAGGTGATGCAGAGAATATCAGGATTGTTTGCTTATGATTCCTGGTGGTATGCGCTTATGTTTGGCACCATTATTGTTTTCTTTACCTATTTTTACACAGCAATAGCCTTTAATCCAAAAGAGGTTGCTGATACCATGCGGCGGCAGGGGGGATTTATTCCTGGAGTTCGTCCTGGAAAAAGCACAGCAGACTTTATTGATAATATTTTGACACGCATCACTCTGCCAGGTGCCATTTCTCTTGCAATCATAGCGATTCTTCCAACTTTTCTTACGAAGTTTGGCAACGTAACACCTGGTTTTGCCCAGTTTTTTGGAGGCACCAGTCTTTTGATTATCGTTGGTGTAGGTCTTGATACTCTTCAGCAGGTTGAGAGCCATCTGCTTATGCGACATTATGATGGCTTCATGAAGTCTGGTAAAACAAGGGGCCGGCAGGGCAGGTAAGAGACTCTTATGATCACGATTAAAAGCGAACGCGAAATTGATTTGATGAGAGAGTCCGGAGCTCTTGTTGCAAAGGTACTTGATCTGCTTCAAGAAGAGATAAAGCCGGGTATGACCACGAAACTGCTTGATGACATGGCTGAGGAGTATATTCGAGATCACCATGCTGTTCCAAGTTTTCTTAATTATGTCCCCAAGGGAGAACCTCATGTAACCCCTTATCCCGCAACGCTCTGCGTATCTATTAATGAAGAGGTTGTGCATGGCGTCCCAAGCGTTAAGCGGGTTGTTCGTGAAGGGGATATTGTCTCTGTTGATTGCGGGGTTTACAAGGGAGGCTATCATGGTGATGCTGCTCGAACTTTTGTGCTTGGCGTGATTGACGAAAAGATTCGGCTGCTTGTTGATGCAACCAGTGAATGTTTGGCCAGAGGAATTGCCATGGCGGTTGCTGGAAATCGTCTCCATGATATTTCTGCTGCAATTGAGGATTATGCCCACTCTTATGGATTCAGTGTTATAGAGAACATGGTAGGCCACGGCATTGGAAGTGAACTCCATGAAGATCCAGCAGTTCCAAATTATGGCAGAAAGAATACCGGTGTAAAGTTACGTGAAGGCATGACCCTTGCTATAGAGCCGATGATAGCACTTGGGAGATCCCGAAAAGCGGTCAGCAGGCGTGGAGGTTGGGTTGCCGTAACAGAAGATGGAAAACCTTCAGCTCATTTTGAGCACACGATAGTAGTTAGGTCTGGAAAAGCTGAGATCCTGACCGGCACCTTTCTTCAGGGTGTAAACTCCTGATCGTTTACAACATATATTTGAAACCTGGGAGCAGACAATTTGGCTAAAGAAGAATCAATTGAGATTGAGGGTGTTATTCTGGATGCACTTCCGAATGCACTGTTCAAGGTAAGGCTTGAGAATAGCCTGGAGGTTCTTGCGCATGTTTCCGGTAAAATCAGGATGCATTATATCAGGATCTTGCCGGGCGACAAGGTGAAAGTCCAGATATCACCTTATGATATTACTAAAGGGCGAATTACCTATCGGTACAAATAAGTGATAAAACTGTTGGTTGTTATGTTTGTATTACGAACATAATTTGTTACATTGGAAACCTTTTAACTTTTCGGTTGAGTTGGATTAATTATTGCATCTCTGGTTTATTATGAAAATATATTCTTCTATCAAAAAGCGTTGTGAGCATTGCCGCATTGTTAAGCGCAAAGGCAAAAGATATGTAATTTGCAAAGTAAATCCCAGCCATAAGCAGCGCCAGGGTTGATCTTCAGAAAAAAAACAATAGAACTTTAAAGAGAATATGAGGATAGCTGGGGTAAATTTGCCGTTGAATAAACATGCAGTTATTGCATTGACGCATGTTTATGGTATTGGGAGAGCATCAGCAGAAAGTATTTTGCAGAAAGCTGGTATTGCGCCTGACAGAAAAATCTCTGACCTGAATGATGAGGAGGCACATGCCATCAGAGAGATTATTGCCGAAGAATACAAAGTTGAGGGGCAGGCTCGTGGAGAGCAACAGACTGCAATTAAACGTTTGATGGATATCGGTTGTTACAGGGGTTTGCGTCACCGCCGCTCACTTCCTGTTCGTGGACAGAGGACACGTACTAACTCAAGGACCAGAAAGGGTAAGCGCAAGACAGTCGCGGGCAAGAAGAAGGCAGTCAAGAAGTAGTAGAGTGCAGGCAATAATCTTCGATTACTATAAGAATGTAAGTTCATGGCAACAATAAGCAGGAAGAAAAAGAAAGTAAAGGTTACCCCTGAAGGAGCGGTCCATATCAAGGCCTCCTTCAATAATATTATGGTAACGATTACAGATGTTCTGGGAAATACAGTTTCCTGGTCAAGCGCTGGCAAGAATGGTTTTAAGGGTTCTAAAAAGAATACTCCTTACGCTTCACAGGTCACTTCTGAAGCTGCAGCCAAGGAGGCTTATGATCTTGGTATGAGACATGTCAATGTCTTTATAAAAGGACCAGGCGCTGGTCGCGATGCAGCAATAAGGGCATTGCAGGGGGCAGGTCTTGACGTGCGAACTATCAAGGATATAACACCGCTCCCGCACAATGGCTGCAGGCCGCCAAAGCGTAGAAGGGTCTGATTTTATACTATTTATCGAATTTCAATGAAGTAATTGATATGGCAAGATTCAGAGGCTCAATAACAAAAGTTTCCCGCAGGTTAGGTATTGCGCTTGCACCCAAGGCTGAAAAATATCTCGAAAGACGCCCGTTCCCTCCTGGTCAACATGGGCAGGGTCGGAAAGGTAAGGTTTCTGAATATGCTCTCCAGCTCAGAGAGAAACAGAAGATGAAATATCTTTATGGTATTCTTGAAAAGCAGTTCAGTAATTATTATCAGAAGGCTGTGGCTCAAAGAGGTATTACAGGAGATAACCTTGTAAAGTTACTTGAACGTCGTTTTGATAACGTTGTATATCGTTCGGGTTTTGCGCCATCAAGATCTGGTGCCCGCCAGCTTGTGACACACGGTCATCTTTTGATCAATGGAAAGAAGGTCGATATTCCATCCTATATCGTCACTCCAGGAGAGATCATTGAGTTTCGGCAGAGGAGCAAGAATATGGGAGCTGTTACTGATTCTCTTAACAAAGCTCCTGAGTCTCGTATTCCTGCATGGATTCAGGTTGATAAAGCAAACCAGAAAGCTGTGTTTCTGAGTATTCCTGAGAGAGTTGATATACAGGAGCAATTTAACGAACAGTTAGTCGTTGAGTTGTACTCGAAGTGATTTTAATGAATTCTAAGGTATAAATATTATGATATACCAGATGCAGATGCCTGCAAAAATAGAGGTGGATGAAGCAACTCATACAGAGCGTTTCGGCAGGTTTATTGCGCAACCGCTTGAGCGCGGCTACGGAGTGACGCTCGGAAACGTCATGAGAAGGGTTTTGCTTGCCTCACTTCCGGGAACTGCAATAACAGGAATTAAAATAGAAAATGTCTATCACGAGTTTGCCGCTATTGAAGGTGTTCGTGAGGATGTGCCCGAAATTGTACTGAACCTGAAGAGAGTCCGATTCAAGTCAACATGTAAAAGGAACTGCAAGACATCATTGACGCTTGTTGGCCCTATGGATTTTACCGCTGGTGATATAATAGCCCAGGAGGGTGAGTTTGAGGTGTTGAACAAGGATATGCATCTTGCCACCATTAACGCGGGGGTGACTCTTAAAATAGACCTCTACGTTGGACGCGGCCGAGGCTATATGCCTGCTGAGGAAAACAGACCTGAAGGTATGCCGATTGGCTATATCGCTATTGATGCTATCTATACTCCAATAAGGAATGTAAAGTTCACTGTTGAGAATACCCGCGTCGGGCAGCGTACCGATTATGAGAAGATGATTTTTGATGTTGAAACTGATGGTTCTGTTTCTCCTGATGACTCTATCAGTCTCGCCGGGAAGATCATTACAGAGCATGTCACTTTTTTTGCAAATTTCTCTCCAACTGAGGATGAATTTACTGAGGAGGAGTTCAAGCAGCAGGACGATGAGTTTGAGACCATGCGAAGGCTTTTTCATACCAAAATCGAAGACCTTGATCTTTCAGTACGATCACATAACTGTCTCAGACTTGCAGAGATTGATACTATTGGTGAACTTGTTTCTCACAAGGAGGATGAATTGCTTAACTACAAAAATTTTGGCAAGAAGTCGCTGACAGAATTGAAAGAGCAGCTTGAAAAGTTTGATTTGAGGTTTGGTATGGATATTACCAGATATCAGATGAAGTGAGGAGTTTACCACTTTTTTTTTAGAATTTTGAGATCAGAAAACCGTCATGCGTAAAGGAAAGCCAGCAAGAAAACTTGGAAGGACCGCAGCCCATAGAAAGGCAACACTTAGCAATCTGTCAACACAACTGCTTGTTTACAAGCGTATTGAGACCACAGAAGCAAAAGCTAAAGAGACCCGCAGGGTTGTCGAAAAAATGATTACCAAAGCTCGCAAGGGCACTGTTCATGCCCAACGTGATATTTTTAAGGATATCCGCGACAAGCAGGCAATCAGAATTCTTTTTGAAGAGATAGTGGGTAAAGTAGGGTTGCGCAATGGAGGCTATACCCGTGTTATTAAACTCGCGCCGCGTTATGGTGATGCCGCCAAAATGGCCGTCCTTGAGTTGGTTGATTACAACGAAGCGCCTTCATCAGCCCCTAAAACCGGCAAGCAGGATCGCGCAAAGCGTGTCAAAGGTTCCAAAAAATTCGTAGAATCCGCCCCAGAAACAGCAGTCTGACAGACGCTACTCACCACTTGTTTCGATAGTCATTGCTTCATGGGGAGAGCCTTTTTCCCCGTGCAATGACTATCTTTTTTTCATTGAAATAAGGATTGACTCCCTGAATTGGGTGTAGCTCAATTGTCGCTGGAAAATTATGGTGAACCTTGCTTGAAGCGAGAGTTTTAGTTATTTCACCCTCCAGATCTCCTCCCTTCAGGCAGATTAAAACACCCTCTGATTTGAGCAGCCTTCCCCCCCATTCGCAGAGTTTATCAAGAGGTGCAACCTGTCTTGACAGGACGGTGTCAAATTCCACTCCCTTCATCTCTTCCACTCTTGTATGTATTGCCACCGCATTATGCAGCCCAAGTTGCTTGATCATCTCCCGACATGCCTCTATTTTTTTACCTGTTGCATCGACAAGAACAAAACTTGTTAGTGGGTTAAGGATAGCCAGAGGTATTCCAGGAAGTCCACCACCTGTTCCGAGA
>SESH01046710.1_pt1 | contig 28679 bp, 34 predicted proteins | sample 3171561 | NCBI WGS metagenome assembly SESH01 (sample SAMN10866947, study PRJNA518727) | freshwater metagenome | biome: subpolar coniferous forest; feature: holomictic lake; material: water; isolation source: holomictic Lake 442 2011 16.5 m and 2014 13 m | place: Canada: near Kenora, Ontario
GTTCTAGCCTTATAGGTACACTTATACATAAATTTACAATAAGCTCTATGGTGTAAGTGTTGGCTAGTACATACTCCGCTGAACTTACATTTTGGTAATTGCAATATTTCTTCTTGCTTCATTCTTTTATTTCCTTATACCATTTCCCTACTGGAGCAATGTTATCAGACAAATTATCGTTTAATACTTTATATGTAAGCTTAAACGCTAAGTCAATACATTTCTGGCAAATATCGCCATCAAAAAACAATCTAATATCTCGTCCGAATAGCGAGGCAAATTCTATGTCCATGTAAGTATCGTCTTTCATCTCTGCTCCGCATATATCACATTGTATTGTTTTCATTCTTCTTTCTCCTTTCTAATACTCTCAAAATTACTCAAATCTTCATCGCACGTATCGCATATATTATCTTTATCTATATCCACATAAATACAGTTCTCGCAAAACGGACTATTTATATCGCTACTCATTCTTATCCTCCTTATTAAATATTTAGTGTCTTACCCTACACTCACCAGCCCCAACCTTAATTATCCCTGCACTTTCTTGCTTTGCGATAACGCAATGCCTAAAATGTTCGAATTTATCATAAGGCAGTAGTCTATATATAAAATCTATCTGCCGAAATTCTTCTGTTGTAATGTTTCGAGCATCTTTTATTCGCTTGAACATAAAGTTAATTATTTGTTCTTCTTCTACTAATTCTAAAAGCTCATTCATTTCCCCTCAACTCCTTTCTATTGACATTTTATTTTTATTGCTATTTATTTAACAATAGATGTCAATACTTCTCTCATTTTATTTACCCTCCTGTCTTAATAGATATTTAACTATTTTAATTTCTCTAAAATACTGTTTTGCATACTCATTGTCTCCATGATATTCCTTAATTCTTTTCTCAAACTCATCTAAATCACCACTAAAACACCCACAAACAACTTGCACAACTTTATCGTCCCAATAAAAGAATGTGCTTTGCTTGCGTGACCCAATTAGACCAGTTACATACCTTTTTGGGTTAAGTTTATAATCACGGCAATACCTGCAACCACTGCAATCACGGCAATCACTGCAATTAATGCAACCACTGCAACCACTGCAATCACGGCAATCACGGCAATCACTGCAATCACGGCAATCACTGCAATTAATGCAACCACTGCAATTAATGCAACCACTGCAATCACTGCAATCACGGCAATCACGGCAATCACTGCAATTAATGCAACCACTGCAATTACGGCAACCACTGCAATTACGGCAACCACGGCAACCACTGCAATTAATGCAACCACTGCAATCACGGCAATCACGGCAATCACGGCAATCACGGCAATCACGGCAATCACGGCAATCACGGCAATCACGGCAATCACTGCAATAAATCATAGATTTACTGTATTCTATTGCCTGTGGTTTTGTGGTAAATTCTACACTCCAACTATTATTATTTTCGTCTACCCATAAATTACCAACTTTTTTAATCATGGTTTCTTCATTCATTTCCCCTCAACTCCTTTCTCTTTAAGTTTCTTTATTGCCTTTTGCGTACACTGTTTCCAGCCTTCACAACTATTTTCTAAAGCCCTAACGTAATCCTGAACTATTTTAGGACAATCTTTAACTGCTTTTTTACATTCTGTAATGCTTAATGATTTTACAATTATACTCATTTGCTTTCTTTCCCTCTCCTATAAGCCTCAATAATGTTTTTGCTCGATAACTCAATGTATCGCTCATACTGCACTCTAGTAAGCTCTGGAATAGGCTTTATCCTTGGCTTTACCTCATATCTTTCTATGTAGGCAACTAGGCTTACTATTATGGCAAATAGTAAGACTTCGATTATTGTGTGATACCAGTTAGTCATTGTGTAGCTTCCTTTACCTCTTTCATTTTGCTAATATTAATGCTTCCATCTGGCTGTAGTATGTCAACCAATTTAGCGTATTTAGTAACGCATGTATATTTGGTACACCAATCTATAATTTGATGTTCTGTAAGTAAATTATCGATTTGTAGTGCTTTATTCCCTTCAAGAACCACCCACTGGTAAACTTTTTCTTCCTCTTCTGTCTTTGATAACTTACATCTTTTAGCTTCAAACTCTCCTAGACGTGCATTTATGTTCTTTATCTGCTTTTGCATTTCTTCTATGGGAGTAGCATCGGATTCATAATACTCTAGTTGCCGTGTTGCTGTTCCCCAGCAAGTCTTACAGTCTTCAATACAACTCGACCTTATTAATCCAACATCTTCAGGGCATTTCTCAAGCATACATAGTTTATCAATAAACTCTTTCATCTTCATCTTACTTAACCTCCTTTAGTGCTTCTAAAATTCTTTGTGCTTTAACAACTAAACAATCAGGCTTATGCTCTGCATGAGTTTTACCGTGCTTTAGCCAGTGCTTTCCGTATACGCAGTAATTTCCAGATTCTCCGTGTTTATAAATATGCTCACAAACGTCTTTTACCACTTCTATTTCTATTGATGGTAAAGATTCCCAAAACCTAGTAACATATTTTTCTTTAAAATGTGCTTCTAGTATAAAATCTAGTTCTGCTTTACTAATTAATCTATATTCCATCTAAACACCTTCCCTTTCAAGAATCTTTTTAACCATGCTCTTTTATTATTTTTATTGCTGTTTCTTTATCTATTTTAATACTGTTATTACTAGCAAATACCTGTGCAAATATTAACAACAAAACAAAAATATTAATAACTATACTATTTTTTAGAAATTTAACGTTTATAAAAATAATACCCACAACAATTACAATGTGAAATGTGTCTATGATTATTTTTCCTAAAGTGCTTCTATTCATAATATTTATAGTTAAACTCTCGCCTACCTTAAACCTTTCAAACATATACTTTTTATTTACTTGTTTCATCTAAACACCTCCCCCAACCAGAAAGCTATTGGTATACTCAAAACAACAAAACATACAATTGATACTATCCACCATGAAGAATCTTTGCTTTCTTCAAAACTCTTTTCTATCTTTGATATGAAACCATACATTTAATTAACCTCCTTTATTAATTTGTTTTCTACAAATATCTTAATTTTACTCTCAGGGAATAGCTTGATTATGGTCTTACAATGATGCTCGTTCTCGGCTGTCATTTCACAGCTAAAAGGCAACTGCTGACCTTTAACTTCGCTACTGCTGGTTATTTCTATTCGGTACATCCTTATTTAATTGCCTCAAAAATAATTTCTCTAACATGATCTCTGTCTCCGTTTAATTCTCGGTACAGTTTTTCAAGAATTCTAACTTTTCTGAATGTTTTCTTTAAATAAGATAGACGATCATAAAAAGAAGTAAACACTCCTACACTCAAAGACGTCTCAACAAACCACCTACTAAATAATTTCCCCCCGACACATAAAAGCCGATTAACCCTATCAATGGCCTTTTCATCTAGATAGGTTAAGCACTCCATATCTAAAACATAATCATGCTTATAAGAGCCTTTAACAGAATATAAATCCTCCAACAAACATTTCTCACTAGCGGCTTTATTTATGGCGGTATAACTTGAATCTATACCATAAGCGTCAAAACCCATTCCGTTTAAAAGCTCTACGTTCAAACCTTGTCCGCAACCAACTTCTAAAACTAACCCTGGAGGCTGTTTAGAAAAATATCTGGCAACGTCTTCAGAAGGAACCCAAACAGTTCTCGTCCTGTGGTACTCTTCCCAATCTATTGCAACTGGGGCCTTTGTTGTCAGACGTAGTAACGTTTCGTTTAAAATGTCTTCTTGTTTTTTATACCCTTTTAACTCTTCTGAAATATCCATGTTTACTCCTTTTATATAAATAGGTTTAAATCTTTCCATTCTTCAAGGTCTACTACAGCCCCAGATAAATCTACTAATCCGTCTATGTCTTCCTCTATTCTTTGCCAAAGCTTTAAACCATCTTCGTCTTTTGCCTCTCCCATATATTTCTCCTCCCTTTTACAATAATATCGGCAGAATTATAAATAATAATATTTTCTATATTGAATTGAGCCGTATAATTATGTTAACATTAATTTTTATGAAAAATCAAGGTTTGAAACATCGAAATTTTATAATATTTTGACCCTTGTTTTTTTACTGAAAATCCATACAATATTTATTACGGCTCTACTCGATTTAATTTATGGGGAGAGAGACACAAAAAACCACATTGAGCCGGTGTGCGTCTGTTATCTCTCCCCGTCAAAGAGGTTGACGGCTTAATTTACTATGAAAGATATACAACAAAAATACTTAAATAACGGTTTTGGGATAATACCTCTAAAGGGCAAAATACCATTAGTAAAGAACTGGGTAGAAATTACCTCTTCTGAGTCAAAAGTTTATAAAGACGAAAACTACGGCGTCGTCTTAAAAAAAGAAGATTTAGTTATAGATGTTGACCCCAGAAACTTTAAAAATGGAGTTAATAGCTATAAACAACTATTAATAGATATGGGCTTAGATGAGCTGGTTTTTACTAAAACCTACTGTGTGAAGACCGGATCAGGAGGAGCTCACATATATTTTAAAAAGCCGCCTAGTATAAATGTAAAAGAGAATATAGAGAAATACCCCGGAGTAGAATTTAAGTCGTATGGTCGTCAAGTAGTCGGACCTAAATCCATTCACCCTGACACTAAAAAAGAATACCTTATATATAAAGGTAAAGTAGACCAAATAAATGCTTGCCCTATCGAGCTTTTAAATATAATTGAAGTTAATAAAACAGCAATACAAAAAGACTCGTCTTCTAATCCCTTAACGTTAGTTTCAACAGATAAACAGAGTATTGGGCGTTTTCGGTCATATTTAATAACTACTGCCCCTTTAGCTATTCAGGGGGATAGTGGTGATAAGACTACCTTTACGGTGGCTTGCAGGGGAAAAGATTTTGGTCTTGATGAACATACTACTTACGCTTTACTTTCCGAGTCCTGGAACCAAAAGAATATTCCACCTTGGGATGAAACAGAATTAAAAACCAAAGTGCACAACGCTTTCCTTTACGGAAGCAAAGAGTATGCCATAGACCACCCAAATAACGACTTTGGTGTTGTAACTTACGACTCCGATATATTAGAAAAAATAGAATGGAAACAAACCGCTGACGGAAAGACAGTTAAAAACGTTTCTAATTGTTACAGCCATATACAAAGTGATGCGGCTATATCTAATTTAATCGGTTATAACGAGTTTTCGCACGATATTGAATACAGACGAATCCCCCCTTGGTCAAACGCATCTAAAAAGAAATGGGAAGATATAGACGACGATATGATGAGACTGTATCTTTCAAAAAAACGAGGATTTGACGTAAACCCTAAAGACCTTCAAGCAATAGTAAATATAATCGCCAATAAGAATTCCTTCCATCCTGTTAAACAGTTTTTAAATTCTCTACGTTGGGATGGGGAAAAGAGAGTAAATAGTTGGTTAGAAGTTTATGCAGGTGTTAAGTCAAATGACTATACTATATCAGCGGGAAGAAAATTTCTCTTAGCCGCCATTAGTCGTATATTTATCCCTGGAATTAAGTTTGACTACCTGCTTATACTAGAAGGTAGGCAAAGTATAGGGAAATCGTTTTTAATTGATATAATAAGCCATTCTTGGGGGTCTAACGTAGCTCTCGATCCTCATTCTAAAGACTCAGTGGATGCTATGAGAGGGAAGTGGATTATAGAAATGGCTGAAATGGTTAAATATAAAAAATCCGATGTTGACGCTCTTAAAGATTTTATAACCACAACACATGATAGAGCTAGACTAGCTTACGCCAAAAGAGTAAAAGACTTTCCTCGCCAATGTGTTTTTATTGGTACGATAAATCCTTCTAATATAGGGTATTTAAAAGACGATACTGGTAATCGTAGATTTTGGCCAGTAAAATGTAATTTTGTTGATATTCATAAATTGAGAAGGGATTACGAACAATTATGGGCTGAAGCTATGCACATATTTAAAACTGCTCCAGAGCCATTATATTTAGAAGATACATCTATTGAAAGATACGCTTTACAAGAAGCTGAAAAAAGAAGACAGAAAGACAGTTGGTCAGATGTAATTTCTGAATATCTTGATATGAATAGAGTCGAAGAAATTACCTTAGCGGATTTATGGACGAATTGTTTTAGTGCCAGACTTCAAGAATTAGACAGGGGTATACAAATGAGATTGTCTTCTATACTTCAATTTGATTTACTTTGGGAGAAAACAACCCTGTTTAATAACATACAAGCCCGAGTTAATGGGTATAAGAGAGGAATACTATGAATGTTCTTGCCCCATTTAACGGTTGCTCTGGTGCGTATTTGTCTTTAAAGCGTTCAGGACTAAAAATTACTAACTATTTTAGCTCCGAAATAGATAAATATTGTAATGAGATAAGCCAAAAGAACTTTCCTAATATTATTCAGTTAGGAGACATAAACGGTTGGGAAAGCTGGAATTTGCCTAAGATAGATTTGCTGATCGGGGGGAGCCCATGCCAAGGATTCAGTTTTGCGGGTAAACAGCTTAATTTCAATGACGAACGCTCAAAGCTTTTCTTTAAATATGTTGAGATTTTTAAGCATTACAAACCAACTTACTTTTTACTTGAGAATGTAAAAATGAAAAAAGAATATCAAGATGTTATCTCGGAGTTATTAGGTGTAGAGCCTATTGAGATTAATTCGTCCTTGGTTTCAGCCCAGTCTAGACGTAGAAATTACTGGACAAATATACCAGGCGTAACTCAGCCCGCAGATAAAGGGATTATGTTGAAAGATATAGTACATGAAAACACTGTTGTAGATAGAGGCAAGAGCCTTTGTTTGTTGGCGGGGTATGACTCAAAATTTCAAAGAGAACGTTATTTTGAAAAGAGTATACACCAAGGAGTATTTAATATAAACCCCAGTGGCAGGGGTATGAATGGTAAAGTCTACCCTATAGATACTAATAAGTCTGATACCTTAACTACTAATAAAGGGGAAGGGCAGAAAATATCAGTAGCTCTTGAAGAATATAAAGTCCCCTTCGACAAAACCCTTCAAATACTAGATAAAGAAGTAGCACGAGGTAAAATAGGATACTTCAGAAAAGACAGTCAAGCTAACCGGGTTTATTACATCCATGACAAAGCAGTAACTTTGTGTGGGGATGCTGGGGGTGGAGCAGCAAAAATGGGTCAATATTTGTTTGGATGTATAACCCCCGACAGAGTAGAAAAAAGGCAGAATGGCCAACGCTTCTCAGATGGTAAAAAGTTCTACACCTTAACAGCCCAAGACCAACATGGTGTTTTGGTTGAGGGATATATTAGGAAACTGACGCCAGTCGAGGCAGAAAGGTTACAAACTTATCCAGATAATTTTTCTAAAGGTGTTTCAAACTCTCAAAGGTATAAAATGCTCGGAAACTCATTTACTGTTGATGTTATTGCTCATATTTTAAGTTTTATAAGAAAGGAGGATATTAGTAAAGTAAAAGTAGACGAAAAAATAAATTTAGGAGGAAAAGAAATGTTAGAAGAAAGTATAAAAGAAACAATAGGATTAATAAAAGAATTAAACTTAGGTTTAAAAGGTTTAATTGAAGAAGTTAAAGTTTACAACGTCGTAATGACGTCAGAAAGAGAGTTATCAAATGCTGAACTAACTAGAGCAGAAGAGAAAAAAGAGTCTAAAAAAACCAAAACTAAAAAGATATTTGAGGAAGAAGTAGTTCCCACAGAACCATTAATATCTGATGATTTTGATTTAGAGCCTGATGCTCCTATTGTTGACGATGTAGATGATTTTCTAGCAGAAGCAGAAGAAACTAAAGTTGAACCTAAAGCCGTTAAGAAGAACCCGCCGGTTACAGTTGAAATGCTAAGAGAAATGGCTCAACAGATTGTAAAGAAAGATGGAAACCAAGTAAGGGCAAAACAGGTTTTACAGGTTGTTAAAGTAACTAATTTAAAAGATATTCCTCAAGACAAACTAGACGTAGTCTATGACGAATTTATAAAGATACTGAAATAATATGGAAGAAACAACACATAGTCAAATAGGAGCTTCTTCAGCCAAAAGATTTATGAATTGTCTTGGCTCTATTAATTTAATTAATAAATTAGGAGTAAAAAGTACAACGAGTAAATACGCCGCTGAAGGAACTGTTGCCCATATTTTAGCAGAAGACGCTCTTAGGAACAGAAAGTCTATTAAAGCCATTAAAGAGAATATTGGTAAAACAATAACTCAAGAAGGTTTTAAGATAAAAGTTACAGAAGAGATGGTTGAAGTAGTTATTTTTTATACTTACTTAATTCTAGCGGATCATAAAAATTCAAATGGCGGAGAATTGTTTATTGAACAAAAGTTTAAACTATTAGATGTTGATAGTGACGCTAGAGGAACAAGTGACGGAGTCATTTTAGAACCATTTAAAATACTCCGGGTGTACGATTTAAAGTATGGTAAAGGCATAAAGGTTTCTTCTTATGATAATCCTCAATTAAAGTATTACGCTTTAGGCGGAATAGATTTAGGGGATTTTGAAGAAGTAGAATTAGTAATTGTTCAGCCAAGAATTGATGGAGAAGCAGACGAGAAAGTAAGTAGGTTTACTCTAACGTATGAAGAGTTATTAAAGTTCAAGCAAGAGCTAAAAACAGCTATTGCAGAGACTAAAAAACCTGACGCTCCTCTCAATTCCGGTGAATGGTGTACTTTTTGCCCTGCTCTAGTTAAATGCTCTAAATACACAGAGAATTTAACTCAACTCGGAATAGATGATTTTAAAAACTTAGACGAAACTAAATTAGAAAACATAAAAAACAATTCTATGGTTGAAGATTTAGGGGGTATTAAGCTAAAGTTAGATTTACTTTCAAAATGGATTAAAGAGTATGACAAGTATATTTTAGAGCAAGCTTTAGCGGGAGTTAAAATAAAAGACCATAAGCTAGTTAAATCTTGGGGTCATTCCGCTTGGAAAGGTAGTGACGTAGAAGCATTATTGATTCCGTTTGGAGCAGACAAGATTTACAAACAAGAATTACTTAGCCCTACCAAATTAAAAAAACTTGTTGGGAAAGAGTTTATTGAGAAACATACGTATAGACCAGATAACGGTTTAGTATTAACTCATGTCTCTGACAAAAGACAAGAATGGGGAGGTGAAGAAGAAATAGAAGCTGATTTTGAAATACTATAAAAGGAGAAAATGATGGCAAAGACAACAAATTATAGAAGCGATAAACTCAAGACACCAGAATTTAGGGTTAGTTATCCGGCGGTATTTGCCCCGGAAAGAAAGATGAAACCAGAAGACCCGGATAAGTATTCTGTTCAGATGATTTTCAGTAAAGACACTGATATTGCAAACCTTAAAACTGCGGTTGTTTCACTATGTAAACAAGCAGGATGGGACCCAAAAACAGATAAAAAATTCCAGAACCCTTTTGTTAAAGCCGAAGTAAAGTTTGAAGGCAAAGCACAAGATTTAGAAAGATTTAAAGACTGCGTTATTGTTAAAGCATCTTCTAAAATGAAGCCGGGTGTTGTAGACAGGAAAAGAAACCCAATCACAAACCCAAATGAGTTTTATGGCGGGTGTTACGCATGGGCGACACTAAACGCTTTCACCTGGGAATACTTAGGTAAAAAAGGCGTTTCTTTTGCTTTAAACAATGTTCAGAAGCTGAGAGACGGAGAGTCTTTTGGTGCTTCAAGAACAAATGCCGAAGACGACTTTGACGCAGTAGGCGGTTCTGACGTAGACGACTCTTCGTTAGATTTAGATGACAATACCGATGTTCCATTTGATTTATAAATAGTAGAAAGGTAGAAGAAGTATGAACGTAGTACATTTAGATTTTGAAACGTATTCAGAAATTAATATTTGGGATGTTGGTGCTTGGGCGTACTCCGTTCATCCTTCTACTGAAATTTTGTGTTTATGCTTTTCGTTTAACGACGAACCCAAAATCCATTTAATAAATGATTTTTCTTCTTCGTTTTTAATGGAAATTGAGATATTAACAGAATATGCACAAGATAAAGAAATTCTGTTTATGGCTCACAATGCCTTTTTTGAACAGTGTATATGGAGAAATGTCTTAGCTAAACTTCTAGGAATTAGTTGTCCCCCAATTAGACGTTGGCGATGTTCGGCTGCAATAGCGGCTTCTATGGCATTGCCAAGATCACTAGAAGGAGTAGGCGACGCTCTATCCTTAACTATTCAAAAAGACAAAGAGGGAAAATTAGTAATGCAAAAACTATCTAAGCCCAAGCCTCCAACTCAAAAAAGCCCAGAAGTTAGGTACTACAGGAAAGACTTTCCTGAACTGTTTGAAAAACTCGATAAGTATTGCGAAATAGACGTAGTGGTTGAACGAGAGGTAGCTAAAGAGTTACCTCCGCTTATTCCTTACGAACAGGAATTATGGTTTCTAGACCAAAAGATAAATTTTAGAGGAGTTTTACTAGACATAAAATTAATAGACGCTGCTATAAAACTTTTTAATGAGTATGAATCCCATTTAAAAAAAGAAATATTTAGAATTACAAACGGAGCCTTAGACGGAACTTCGAGAGTTCAAGCCATGATTTATTGGATTGAAGAACGAACCGGAATTAAATTAGAAAATTTACAGAAACTAACTGTTCATAATTTATTGCAAGACGAAACCATTCCTGAAGACGTTAAGTTTCTTCTAAACGCCAGGCGTAATTTAGGTAAAACTTCAGTGAAGAAATTCTTTACCATGAAAGAAGCAGTAGATAGTTTAGGGCGACTAAAAGACATATTAATGTTTCACGGAGCGTCAACTGGCCGCTGGACCGGAAAGTTAGTTCAACTACAAAATCTTCCTAGAGGAAGCATAAAAGATGTCGAAGTTTGTATAAAATGTATTCTTGAAGGTGAGTGGGAAGATTTAGAATTTATTTTTGGTGATGTAGGAGAAGCTTTAAGTTCCTGTATTAGAGGTTCTATAATTTCTTCCCCCGGACGTGACTTAATTTCAGCCGATTTTGCTTCGATTGAAGCTAGAGTATTACTTTGGTGTGCAAGAGATGAAATAGGGCTTCAAAAGTATCGTAACGGGGTAGATTTATATTGTGATTTAGCAAAAGACATATTTAACAGACCAATTACTAAAGAAAATAAGAAAGAAAGAACTTTAGGCAAAACAGGAGTCTTAGGTTTAGGCTATGGTTGTGGTAAAAATAGATTTAGAGAAATGTGTATTTCTCAAGGTTTAGATATTGATGAAGCTCTAGCAGAAAAGACAGTTAGAATTTACAGACGTAATTACAGAAAAGTAAAAGAGTTTTGGACTAACCAAGAAAATTCCGCTAAGTTAGCCATCTCTACTAAGAAAGTTATAGACTGCTATCCGGTTAAATGGGGAATGAGAAATAATTTTCTTTTGTGTAAGTTACCTTCAGGAAGAACTTTAAAGTATTACAAGCCATTTATTAAAGAAGATACAATCCATTTCTGGGCGGTTAATGCTACAACTAAACGTTTTGAAATAACAACAGCTTGGGGCGGTGTTTTCACTGAAAACTGTTTGACAGGAGATACTAAAATCATTACAGTTAATGGATTAAAGCCAATTAAGAACATAACTAAATTAGATTGGCTTTGGGATGGTGAAAAATGGGTAAAGAGTTTAGGAAGCAAACTGATGGGAAAAAAGAAAATAGGCTGGATTGGAGGGGTGGGGATTACGTCGAACCACTTAATACTTTCTGGGAATACGTGGAAATCAGCGATGTCCGTGGACGAAAACAGTTGGCAAGAAGCCCTATTAACGGCAAAAAAATTGACAACTGTACAATCATTAAAGGGGGCAAAGGAAACACTTCTACAACAGAATTACTATGCAAATGCGGTAAGCATTTCAGTAGAAACACAAGACGTTTATTCAGAGAAAAATATACCCAGTGTAAAGATTGCTACATTAAAAGCCTTAGCGGTCGCTATAGAAAAGACACAGATATTATGTCGAAGGCTCTTAGACATGTTTGGGTACACAGATATACAGGAATTATCAGTAGATGTTACCGTTCTTTCTCTGGAGCCTACCAAAACTACGGAAAAAGAGGGATTAAAATGTACGCACCTTGGAAAGAGGATTATCGAGAGTTTTTATTACATATTAAAACCCTTAAAAACTGGGATAAAAAAGGTTTTGATTTGGATAGGATTGATAATAACAAAGATTATGAGCCGGGGAATATTAGACTTGCAACTAGGAAAGAAAACTGCAACAACCGGCGTAGTACCCGCTGGGTTACTTACGCAGGGGCTACAATGCCTTTTACGGTATTTAAAGAAACCCATGTTCCAGTTTGGAAAAGCCGTAGCTTGGTTTACTTCTATGTGTTTGTTAAAGGTAAATCTACCGAATGGGTTGTGGAAAAATACAAATCAGTCCAAAAAAGTATATGATATTTTAAATAGCGGAGATAGAAATAGATTCACCATAATGACTAACGAAGGACCTCTGATTGTTCATAATTGCGTTAGCGGAATATCAAGAGATTTACTTGCTAACGCCATGTTTAAATGTGAAGAAGCAAATTATCCGATCGTAATGACTGTGCATGACGAAATCGTCTCTGAGATTCCCGAAAACTTCGGAAGTTTAGAAGAATACATAAAATTAATGACCGATATTCCCGCTTGGGCGGAAGGTATTCCCGTCGAAGCGGAAGGTTGGCGAGGAAAGAGGTATAAAAAATGATAGTAGGAATAGACCCTGGAGCATCTGGCGGAATAGCTTTTATTGAAAGCAGTATGGGCAGAAAAACACTTGTTAAGATTTTTAAGTTTACAACAGAGAATGATATTATAAAATTACTTCAAGAACATAAACCTGATATTGCAGTTCTCGAACAAGTTCACTCTATGCCAGGGCAGGGGGTAGTATCTGTTTTTTCTTTTGGTGCTAATTGGGGATGTTATAAAGGGGCGTTACTCGCTTTAAATATTCCATTCTATTTAGTCACGCCACAAAAATGGCAGAAGAAACTAGGGTGCATGAGTAAAGGTAATAAAAACGTTACTAAAAATAAAGCTCAGCAGTTATATCCTTCTTTAAAAATAACTCATGCAACTGCTGACGCTTTATTAATAGCAACTTATGGTTTGTCAGAATACTCATTTTCTATATTTGACTAGCTTAAATTTCCTTTCGTGCCGCCAAACTTCATTTGAGTCTTGTATGAAATAGGCTTAGAGACTTTATTGGTATTACTAACCATCTTTGGCATTTCAATACCGTTCCTTTTTCTTGACCTAGGAACTTTAGGAGCTGCTGCTCCCCAATATAACTCATAGTCTACCCCAGTAATAGGACAATTAGTGGACGTTGATTTATGTGTTAGTATGGCAATAAATAAATTACTGTCAGTTCCATAAACTGTCTCTCCTAAATTATAAACTAATGCTGATGCCCAAACGCTATATCCTTGATACATAATATTTTCCTCCTTTTATTTATTTTTTCGGCTTTGGTTTTCTGGCTCTACAGACCATTTAACCACCTCCTCGCTTCTTCATTATTGTAAGGATTCTATTAAGCTTTGTATAGGTTTCCATAGAAATGGCTTTTATAGCAAGTAAATCAAGAATAGTTTTATTTGTTTCTTGAAGCCCTAAAAGCTCAACCATTCGCTTTGTAATAACCATTTTTTGCTCTATTGTAGAAGCGTTTATTAATGGTAAAGCGTTCTCGTTACCTAGCCCCCTATAAACGTTCTTTAAGAAGTTAGTCATTATAGAAGTTTGCTTTTGTTTAGTCATTGTTTGACCGGCGTAATTTTCACTTAGGAATTGTTTATAAGCAGAAGATACACTGTCTTTTCCTTGTCTTATGTTCTCGACGTATTTTATATAATCTTTACCTTTTTCTATTCTAGCTGCCGCTTCTCTGGAAGCTTGAACTCTTCCAGCGTCATACAGTTTTTCGTTTATGCCTTTTCCGTTAGGGTCTAAAATCCATCTACCTACTATAGGTAAAACTTTTAACTTATCCTCATACCATGGTTTTTGAGAAACTGAATTTCCAGACTTAGCCCAGATAGTTAACGGCCATACCCCAGTTTGTTGCACTACCCATTTAGTTAAAGGCTCTACCCTATAAATTGCCGCCGCTTTCATTTGATCGTCGGAGAATATAAGCCTTTGATAGAATGGGTCATAAATATTTTGTCCTGTTGTAGCGGACATAATGCCTCCGCCTACTTTTAAAGCGGGAGATAAATTAGGAAGCTGTCCTGCCCCTAGAGAAAATATATCGCCTAAAGCTTTACCTAAATCAGGATGTTCAGTAACAGACATTGATTTCCATAAAATAGCATGGGCGAGTCTGTCCGTTTCTGGGAAAGGAATTCTGAGCGTATTCCAAGTGTTTTGACCTTCTCCACTAACTAACTGTTCTAAACTTTCAGGAAGAGGAATTAGGATGTAATTACTTTTTTGGTATTCTGTTTGTCTATTGTACCAATCTTCGTATTTCTTTTTAAAATAGAGCATCATAAGAATTGGTAGCACAATCATCATTGACCCTTTAATCCATGTTCCGTGTCGAGTACCCCTGTTGGTTTTCTGGGTTGCTAATTCTAAATCCGCTAAATATCCATTTATAATAACTCTAGAAAATAGCCAAATATTATTATATATTTTTATGGCGTCTCCCCCTATTTTAATGTCTGGTGTTCCAATATACTTTCTAGTAAATTCCGCCGCTTCTCTATCGGACCATCCTAACTCTTTTAAATACTTATACCCGACTGCTTTCGGAAGAGTTTCGATTACGTCGCCGGTCTTCTTTATAAAATTAAAAACATCTGCTATTTGTTTAAGAATTATAATATTGTCTTTGGTTTTTTTCGGGATAACATTAAATTGAGTTAAAAGTCTTTCTGCTTCAGAGAATTCATTATTGTCAGCTAAGATATAGTCGTTGTAAGTTAATAGTAAAGCTTTATTTCTATACATTTCAGATATTAAATCGTCGTCTATTCCAAAGGCTCTTCTGGTAGCAGTAGGAACTGCTTTTATATACCTGACAATTAAATCCGCAAATGTCATTCCAGGGAGGTTTTTCCAAGTTCTTAAAAAATCTCTTACAAAGTTAAACCCTTGAAAGCCAACATTGAAAACAACATAAGAATACCTAAAGTATTTATTTACTACCCCTAGAGTATTCTGGATAAAAGTTCCTACCGAAGACGGCTGATTAACTAAAGCTCTAGTAATCCAAGGGTCTACGAGTATGGCTTTTCTTACCCCTTCTAATTTATATATAATTGGTTCGAGTCCTGTTTTAGATTTAACAAAACCCCCTTGGGCTACTTTAGCTACTTCTATTTCATCTGAATGATATTTAAGAAGCTGTTTAACTAACTCTAATCTAAAATCATTTACCATAGTAGCTTTTCTTATAGCAAGGGTTTTTAAAATGACAGCGGCAAAAGGGTTAGCTATGTCGTCTACTGTACCAACTTGATGATGAAATTCTGCCCCTACAAAATCGTCAATAATGTGATTAACCGTTATAAATCCTGCATAAACTGTATCAGAAGCCATTAATTTGTCGTAGAGTTCTTTCTTTATGATATTTATTGCGGGTTTTATTACGTCTTCTTTAAAGATGTCTCTAAGGGCGTAAACCGCTTTAGTCAGCGTATCGTATTTTTCAGGAGAAAACGTACGTTTATATCTTTCTAATTGAGTTCTAGCCTCTTTAATTCCTACTGCTCCCGGATTAAATAATTCTCCTCTATCCCCAAACGCTATTCTATGATAGAACAGCATAGCCCCGAAATCCTCATCTGAACCACCTGCTTTTAGATACGCGTTTCTGTATGGATTTAACTTATTTAAAATATTACTTACGTCAGCGGCATAGTATGGTAGCTCATTTAATTGGTACAAAAGATTACTGTCAGGGTTTGCTACTTTTCCTTCTCTAAAATCCTTTTTAGCTAGGTCAATTATCTTACTGTTCCTATCAATAAAATTAAACTTAAACGCATCAAAAGTATTTTCTGCTTGTTTCTTTAGTTTCTCTTTAATTAAGAATTGAGTTTCAGCGTCTTTAAATCCTTGTCTTAAACCCATATCTCTTAACTCCATAAGCTGATCTAAATTCATGTTGGAGAGTTTATCCATTAACCCAAAGAACGCTTTCTTAAAAGCGGGCTTGCTGTCTAAGTAATTAAAGAATAATTCAAATGTTTTAGGAGCCATTTTAAGAAATGTTTCCGGGTCGTTCATTAATGCGGAACCCATATCAGCATAAAGTTCATTTGGTCTTTCTCTATATTTCAAATACCCTTCATCCGCATTATCAGGAATGGGTCTCCAATAAAAAGACAAAGCTCTCATTTCTGCTTTTACCTGTTCAAGGGTATATAATTTTCTAGCTTCTATTTCTTTAATTAATAATTCTTCAAACAGTTTTTTAATTTCTGCTTTAGATTTCTTACCAACTCTTGTTTTAGTTACTTGTTTAACCCCTATTTGCGTCTTTCCTAACCCCTTTAATGATTCTGCTACTACGCCTTTAAAAGCTTGCAATAAAATCTGTTTCTTCTCTGTTCCGCTTAACTTAGCAATATAATCAAACAGGAGCGGGTATTTCTCTTTAGAATTAACATCATTCCATATTGCTTTTATTTCTTCAGGAGTTACGTTTATGTCTTCGTATATTGGTTCTTCAACAACATAAGTTTCGCCTTGAAGCCCCATTTGTTCCGCTTCTTGCTGTAGCCTCAGCATATCTTCAGGAGAAATTATTTTAGACGTTGAAAGAGGGTCATTCTTAATCATTTCGTGATATCCTGATTTAATACCGGACAGCTTACCAAGAAGATCGTCCGTTGTTTTACCTTCAGGCATATAGTCTATATAGTGAAAGAGTTCGTGAGCAAATACTCTGGCCGCCATTTCTGGGTTTTTAGCGAGTTCCGCTTTAAGGGTTATTTTACTATTAGGAGTATAAGCCCCAGGAATATTAACATTTCTCCCCACTAATTCTCTTATCTTAACGGGTAGATTTCCCATTTCTCTTAATATAGTTAGCATTTCAGGCAGTTGAATTCTCATTGGATAGTCTGGGATTTTATCTGTGTTGTAGTCTGAAAAAGAGTATTGAGTTTTTCCTCCTTTAGGAACTTTAAAATCTGAGGGTTTTGTTTTGTGTGCTTCGTTCCATATGTCGATTAGTTGGGCTTTTGTTTTAACGTTCTTGCTGTCAAAAACAATAACCTCCTGTTTATGGCTCCACTTGTTTATCATTCCATCATATCCAAGTTTTTCGAGTTCTTTGTTTTGTTCGGACAAAGAAGTTATCCCTCTTCTTGTCATATCAGGAATTGGGCTGTTCTCGTAATCTTGTTTGCTTTCAATAATCAACGGATTTTTAAGGTTTGCATACGCTTCAATTACACGACCAGTGCCACTATCCATTGTTCCCGTTATTGGTGATGTTGAATAAAACTCTGCCATATCTTTTCTCGTTGTTAAATGAACCTTCCCCTCGTTGAAGTTATCAAACTGTGCGGTTGTTCCGTGATATAGTGGTTCGCCTTGTGCCGCTACAAATTCCTCGGCAGTCGCATACTTCAACGCCTCTTGTCTAAGGGTTGATTGAACCTCTGTTTTTCCACCTTTAGGAACTTTAAAATCTGAGGGTTTTGTTGCGTGGGCTTCGTTCCATATGTCGATTAGTTGCTTATTTACATCTGTATTATTATAAATAAATTTTCTTGTATACCCACCAAATCTGTCCTTTTGAAGTTCATCTGTCAGTTTTTTTTCAGTTATTTGAATAAGTTTTAATTCTAAGTTTCTATAATTATCTAAATCAACCCTTACTTCTTCACCTGTAGTACTATATTGGACCGTTGTCCCCTTTGGTATCTTTACAGAATACTTATACTTTCCCGAACCTCTCTCGTCAACAAAAAAAGCAGTTTCTTTTGGGAAAAATTTTTCTATTTTAGAATCGGAATAATGGTACCCAATTATATCGTTTTGAAGCTTTTTAGGTCTATCCATAGTTTCTCTCCAAGCCATATCTTGACCACCGTATACCGCATCTTCTGATATTGGAACTATAGTTTTTGCCTTTACAAACTCCTCAGCAGTCTTATACTTCCTAGCCTCTGCCATAAGGGTAGATTCCTTGGAAGGAGAAGCTTTCCCTGTTGACGCCGTAGGTTTTTCTAATTCTATCTTTAAACCAATATATTTAGCTGCTGCGGCATAGTCTTTTTTATCAATAAGGTCTTTTATTTCTTCTAACTGACTATCTGAATACTGACTATATGTCTGATTCATTTTATCAAGAACTAATTCCCGAACAAACGACTCTGGGAGTTTATTAGGTACAAGAATTTCAACTTCGCTTCCCATAATATAATCTACAGAGCCGTAAGTGTCTATTGGCTTAATTGTTTTTTCTATGACTTTTCCTGTTCCGCCTTTAGCCCATATTTCCGCTTGTTCTTTCGTTGAAGTGAACGCATCAAAACCTTTTGATTCTAGACCTTTAGTGTCTGACGTCTGTTCTCCTCTATAGATTTTTATTGGGGTTTGTAAAAATTCTTCAAAACTTCCTTTAAAATCATTGTCTCTTTGATAAATATGGTACATATTAGAGAGCATTGCGTCTCTTGTTTTTTTATCATCAAGTATCTCCATTACAATTCTGGGTTTAGAAGAAGCGTCTCTCCCTTGGAACCAATGTGCCCAAGGTGCTCTCGGAAAATAGTTCTCGCCAGATTTATAGTGTGTCCTGGAACCTATAATGTCATTAGCGTCTTTAATGTCATATAGAGTAGGGAGGGTAGATTCCTTGGAAGGAGAAGCTTTCCCTGTTGGCTCTGCATAAGCTTCAGAAGGAGCAGGTCTTCGTGGTGGAACTTCTTCATTTATAGGCGGAGTTTTTGGCGGTAATTCTGTGGCATTAATTTCATTCAATGGTTTTTTAGCTAAAGGAACTCCGGCTTTATTCATCTCTGCCCCTGTTAAGGCTGTAAAGGCTCCTGCTTCAGCTCCTATTAATAAAGAGTCTGTCAGTGACTTCCCTTGCGTAAGAGCTGTTCCTGTGGCAATAGCCGCCCCTAAACCAAACTTTTCTCCTCTTCCTACCAACTCTTTCATTAAAGTTAATTCGCCTGGTTTAATGTTTCTTAGCCCGGACATATATGGAGCTATATTAAGAGCTAAAATATATGGTGTAGCTTCTTTAAATCTTTCTTTATACCCTTGGATAGAAGGGTCTTTTTGGGCTAATTCGTCTATTAACATACTGGCTCCTAAAGCCCCTGTGTTTCGTATTGCACTTGAAATCCATAGTCCTGCAACAGGTAGTTTTTGCACTAAAGGAAGTTCAGGAAGTAGAGCCATTAATGCAGCAAATTCAGTAACTCCTCCCCCTAATTGTCCCGCAACGTAACCAACTTTATCAAGAACGCCTTTTACTTGCATCTGATCTTCTGGAGGCATCCTTGTTAAACTATCAACAAAGCCTCCCATAATAGCATTCTGTTTTACTCCGAACTTCTTATCTAAAGCTCTTGAGTCTTTTACTATTCCTTGGAGTTTATCTAAGCCTATATTTTTTAGGTCATTAACAGCTTTACCAAACTCAGCTAATTGCCCTTTATTCTCTGCCCCTACTTGTGCCAAACTCTCGTTAGGGTAAACTTCAGAAGAAATTTGTTCTTGCGGAACGACGTTTTGTATTGGCTCTTGTTGCTTTCCTGTTGGTTGTCGTATTGACCCCGCTTCTTGTTCGAATGGAGTTAATGGTCTCATAAATGGTTCTGATTGAGTTCTACTTGGAGGATTGTCAATTATATCTTGGTTCTTTTGGGCATTAAATATCTTACTCCAGGGGTCAATTATTTGGTCATTAACTAGGTCTTTAACAGGTTTAAACAAATCTTTTTTAGGGGTTTTAAAAGAAATATAGTCGTCTATTATATATTTAATATCCTCATCTGACTCCTTATTAGAAATCATCTTAGATATTATTCCATCTAATTCTAAATTGTCTTTTTCAGACAAAGGCATTATTTTTTATTCCTATATGCTTTATAATGTTCTAAACTTTTAGCTGGAGTATTTTTTGCAGGAGTATCTTTTTTCTTTTTGTCTGTAGGGAATAGATTATTAAGGTCATCTATTGTTATAGGAGGCGAGCCAGTGGCAGGAGCTTCTCCTAGTATGTTCATATTACCATCATCTGAAACTTGAACAACCATATTCTTTCCGTTAATAACCATTTTAGTAAGTTTATTAGCTATGGGCTTGTTGGGTGTTTTCCACACTTGAGAGTTTTCAGGCGTTATTACTTCGCCAAATACGTTTAATTGGATTGGCTTACCTTTTTCATCAGTTACCGTTTGAACGGGTTTTCCTCTTAATTGAGTTATTAATAAATCCTGGTGAGATTGTTTAGTTCCGGCGGCTAATTCGGATTGATATAATTTAGAATCTATTTCTAACGCTTTTAATGGCTCGCCGTATACCGCCATTAAACCTGAAGCTTTCTTTAACCTGTCTGAATACGTCATGTCAGGACTAGAAGTATATAACTCACTAAGTTTACTTCGGAGACGAGAAGTCTTAGCGTCATTAACCACCTTATCCATCATAGAATACCCTGTCGTAAATGCTTGATTATACAAGTTTGGTTGGTTAAATTGTAAGACCATATTCTTCTCCTCCTTTACTAATTATTATAATACTTACTTAACATAGACCCCGAATATGTTTGAGGGGCTTGAAAATTAAACATGGAACTTTCTGCATTTGTTCCCGTACCTCCACCATTAAAAAGACTATTTAATAATCCGCCTCCGCTACCGCTACTTCCTCCGCCAAAGGCGTCTCCTGCAAATATTCTAGTTAAATTTCCCATTGTGCTTCCTAAGCCGTATTGCTCATTAGCTCCTTGGTTTCTATATGCTTCACTTCCTGCCTGCCCTTGGTTCATATAGAGATTAGCTAAATTACCTCTCTGCCCGGCTTGAGCCCCTACAGCGGAATACCCCATGTTTAAAAGCGGGGAAATACGATTAAACATATTTGAATATTCGTTAGCTATTAATGGAGCTGAATATACTGACATAGCTGAAGGAGAAACAGAGTTTCTACTCTTAGCCATTTTCTGACCGAGTAATTGGTTTTGATATTTAAACATAGGGTCGTTATTAAAATCAACATTTCCAGAAAGTAGGTTCTGATAGTTACCTAAAGCTCCTGCCCCTGCTTGAACGTAAGGGTCATAAGAAGAAATGTTTTGATTAAACAAACCCCCTGCTTTATTTGCGTATTGGTTGTAAACATCTAATTGTTTTTGTGCTGTATTATTAGCAGAGTTACCTCCAAATAATCCACCTAAAATATTAGCTCCGGCCATTAACGCTGTATCGGGTATTCCCATAAATTCAAACATAGTTATTTCCTCCTTATATTCCTAATTTAGCCGTTCTAATAGCACTTAATAATTGATTGTGTTTTACCACTAAATCATTGTACTTTAATTTCAAAGCTGCTAAATTGTCTGCAACTTCAGATTGCACAGCTTCTTTTGGTAATAAAACTCTGTATTCACTCAACTTGTAACTCCTCATAAATAGCGTATAAAACAAATTCACTATTATCTTGATGGACAAGTTTATGCTGTCTGCTCTTATATCTCCCAGTATTATTAATAGGGTCGTCAATAGAAGAGTTTCCTAAAGTTTTTAAAGGAATAGAAACTTGGTTTGAAAATCCTACTTCCCTATTATCCCTTGTTTGCCATTGTACTTCAGGAGATTCTTTTGTAATATCCCCAACTCCGTTTTTACAATCAATTAGCGTTCTTACAGAATTAGTTATGTTAGTATTGTTAGGAACGTAATGAGCTGTTAGTATTTCCGTCCTGATAGGGTTTGAATTATCTTGGTATACATCTTTATCAAAAATATAAACTAAATCGTTTCTGTGGTCTCCTATTAAATGATAATCCCATTGAGGGGCAAAACCATATCCTCTTCCTATGAATCTGTCGTAAGAATCGTTAATCCAATATCCCCATTCATAAAAACATTTAGTTTTAATGTCAAACACAACGGTTAAGTTTGCATCTTTAAATTTCATTATTATCCATTTCTTACCCCCAAAACTTTTTACCAATTCAAACTCGACATCATTCACAACAGAAATAGTCTGAAAGAATTTAGCGTAATCGTCAGGAAGATAATTTATAGAATAGTTTTGGATAACCATTGGGTCACGTTCAGGAGTTAGAATAAATATTAAATCTCCTAAATAGGCAATAGCGTCTCTACTAGCTACGCCCCAATTTATTATACCTGAAGGAACAGGAGAGAACGGAACGGCATCACCAGTATCATAATATGTCTCAATAAAAGAACTGCTAAAAACATACACTTTATCATTAACTACACCAATGTTTAAAATTGGATCAGTTAAAACTTGAGAAGAATAAGTGGTTGCTCCGGTTCCGAAATTAGTTGGGTCGCCAACAACAGATTGATGGAAAGAATACGGGTTGTCTAAATCAGTAACTAAAAGATATGTGTCTATAGCGGTTAATGCTCCGCATCTAGCCGGAGTTAATCCCCCTGAAATGGTTCCGTAAGTTGTTCCATTAGTCCATATAATACTACCCCCATTAGCCATAAACAGCCGTAGCTCTCCTGCTGTTACGTCATAGAGTTCAGCAAAAGAAACCTTCGTGTCTTGTTCTAAAACTCCAGCGGCTATTTCTACTAAATCCCCTGCCTTATTAGTGATTTTATATATGTTGGTTCCTGAAACAAAGATAGCAATGTTCTTTGACTTCCACGAAAACTGTCCGTCTGTGGGTTTATCGGTTCCTAAACTTATAAACTTTCTTAGTCCTGGACGTTTAATAATTGTTTTAGACGCTTCCATGTATGCGTCTTTTATAGAGACTAAATTAGTTATTAAACTAAATTCGTCTTCGTTTTTATTAGGCACAGTCCAAGGTATTTTTTGCATTTATATAACCCTTATATATACACTATTACAAAATAAAAAGTAGCATTTCCAACAAAACCCGACGTAAAATTTATATTTGTTGCATCTATATTATTAATAACAAGAGTGTTTCCCGGTTGGTCAGTAGAATATCCAGACATAACCCCCCGGATATTCGCACCTTTCCCATGAGCTATGGTAGCACCATCACTCGCATTAACTGCCGTACTTATGATATCAAACTTAACGTTTTCATTTCCATTAGTAGATAAACTATTAACAGATATAGTGTTTGCGTAAATATTCCCAGAGATACTTACTTTTCCAGTTATACTGATATCCCCTGACACATTTATATTTCCAGTTATGCCTATATTTCCAGTTATGCTTATGCTCCCTGTTATATAGACATTGCCTGAAATTACTAATTTACCTATGTTTTTTATATTGCCAACGGAATAAACATCGCCGGTGCTGTAAATGGTGGCCTCTAATTTTAAGGTGTTTTCAATAGTAGAGTCTATGTTAATTTTATTTCCGTTTTCTCTCCATACTTCATAAATTATAGGGTTATTAGCAGAAGAAATAGTTAAAGTTCCTGCCCCTGTTTTTATTCTCTGTGCTTCGGCAATTATGCTTCCTGAAACAATAACCTCAACAGCCGTAGCTATATTAAGATACGCTCCGGGTTGAAACTCTAAAGCTATATTAGTCGGGAAAGTTTGGGTATTTCCAATAGTGTATTCCCCAGGAGTAAATAAAAGAATGGCATTAGGAGAAGTTCCTGCCGCTAATATCGCTGAGGCTATTGCACTATCATTACTGCCGTAAACTTGTCTAACATCGGTAACTCCTGTCTGAGCATTACCTACGCCATAAGATATATTAGTATAAGTATATTTTGTTAGCCCGGTCCGATCTTTTATTACTACTCTATAAACACCATAGCCATAAGGTAAATATCTAGGAACTCCACTATCGTTCAGAGATAGGGGAGAAGCTAAAATATTAGCAGATAAAATAATAGAAGAAGCATAAATGGCTTTGGTAGTTGTTCCTCCGTCATTGACATAGAAATATACTTTGCCTCCTGCTAAAGGTCGGCCTGTCGTGTCCATTACCCCCGACATAAGAAAATCCATTTGAATAGCTGTAGGAACTGCTAAAACAAAAGACATCAGAACCAAAAATATAAATACAATTCTTTTCATGTTAATACCTCCCGCTCGAATAAAAATAGTCTGGAGAAAACTGAATATCTCCTTTTTCTGAATCTGAAGCTGTAGCATTACTGTAAGACTCATCAAAATCCACTTTTAACTCCCCTTTTGACACTCTGTTCTTGCCGGGGTAGTAAGAGTATAAGTTGTAGGCTAAACCATCAATTAGAGGCTTAATCCATTCATCTACGAAATCCGCTGAGTCGTCTGCTTCGTCAAAATTATCTGGATACATATATAGCTCAACATTTAAAACATATTGGGTTGTATCGGGATAAGGGTATATTAAAAACTCATCTATGGTTCTGTCTCTTTTAAAATATATCATTGTCGGTCTACCAGAATTGAACTTATCTCCCATTCTAAAATATTCATGGGCTTGTAGACTTTGGTTTAAATAAGTGTCTTGTGAAGAAGAGTTTCTAAGAAAAGCATTTCCTAAACCTATAACTCTTTTACAATTCCCTATAATAGTTGAATCTAATTTTATATTACAAATAGAATGGTACGAAGTTTGGCTCGCCCAGGTAGTAGGAGTTATAGTAGTGTATAAACCCCAATACGTTGCGTAAGACACTCCTGTTATTGGCTCATCCGTTGCAGAAGAAGTATGGTCACTTAGACTTTCATATAAAAGACCGTCGTCACCTAAAACAATATCTCCATCAGTGTATGCGGTACTTACTGCCCAAATATTATACTTCTTTTTCCAGTACCCTAGATAATTAGTACCGCTTATAGGTGTGTCGTAGATAGTAGAATTATGGCTTCTAATACACTCGTAACATCCGTCTGTTCCGGCAATGAAATCAGACTGAACTAGAGGAATTACTTTCCAATCTGTTTTCCAAATAAAAACATTGTTTGCTCTCCAGTTTTTTACCATTATGTTTAATTCAGTCTTAGCACTTGTCATGTCTTCTATTCTTGGGGAGTTGCCGAAAGTATAAACTCCAAGTTTCTTTAAAGCTCTTTCACAAATACCGTTAGTGTCTAATGTATATGTTTGACATCTTTCGTCAGAATATTCATATATAAATTTAAAAGCTGTTCCGCTACTAAACCGATTATTATATATTGACTCAACCATTCCTTCTTCAGAAACGTTTCCGTTAAAAATACCGTCTAAATTAAAAATAGTAGTATCATCTAACATACCGTTCCAAGACCAAAGTGTTGATGTGTTTTCCGTAGAAAGCTCTCCAATAATAGCCGTTGCATTTAATTGGAAGGTATCCCAGGTTAAACTTGATGATCCTGCCAGGACTCCATTTATATAGATGTTTATAATTGAGTCTGTTTGATTAAATACAACAATTAGATTATTAATAGTGTTAAGGCTTGCTGCAAAGGCTATACTTACTGAATGCCCGTTGCCGTCATCTATTTTTATTGCGTAATCTGTCCTATTAAAAAACCCTCTTAAATACTTAGTTGAACTACCATAGCTAAAAAGAAAACTAAAAGTGTTTCCTTCATCTATAAACCATGTACTTAGAACTAGATTAGTCACAGGAATAAAACTGGCGTCAAAGGTTTTGTATGAAACATTATAAGGAGGGTCTGGAATAACTGTATAGTTTCCTCCGTCTGTTATAGTTCTTCCGTTACAAATATATTTATAGTCGTTAGAGACTAATCCGCCATTAGTTACCGTTGATAGTCTTTCGTTAAATAAGATATTGTTTTTTAATATTTGTTCTATTCCCACTTTGGCGTTCTCCTTTCAACTATTGGAGGCATCGGCTTATCTAACGGATGCCAAGGGTCAGCAAATTTAGGATGCACTAAAAGCCTTGTTTGCGGTTCAAAAACCAATTCGCTCCTCCTAAAGTCAAAACCGCTTTTATCACAAGTTCTTCTGTAGTCTCCCACTACTGCCTTATGTAGTTTGTTATTGCTTAACATTTATCTATTCGTTATTCTCATACCAAATACCAAGTATATTAACAGTCACGTCTTGAGTAGGGAATAAAATAGTGTCGTCTTTTTTGAAATTTAAAGGCCACAAATCCATATTAGCTCCAGCGGCTTTAAAGTAATTTACCCCTTTTAAATTTAAAGTTACAGCTTCTCTTGTCTGAAACCAAAACCCGGAATATTGATAAGGGGCGTATATTGTTTTACTACTCGTAACAACAACGTTCTCAGTAGTCCAATTAATAGACCTCGTTTGAGAAAACCCTACCATTCCTAAACATATCCCCAATAAAATTATCTTCTTCATCTCTTTACCTCCTTTTATAAAATTAATGCTCCAATAATAAACCCAATACCAAGTGGTATTAATGGCTGGCATTGTGCTTTATCTCCAACAATATCTCTTACTTGATTTACTTTTATTTGCAAATCTTCGTTTTTAGCCTTTAATTCGTCAATATCCTTTGTGTCTTTTACAATAACTGTTTGAGTTATTACTTTTTCAACTATAACTTCTTTTATTACTATATTTGGTTCTGGCTTAGTTACTTCCTGAATTAACTTAACCCCATCTTTATTATAAATTATTGTCCTATCAATATCTCCTGCAAATACTACTCCTAAAAATAAACCCACTATAATTAATTTTTTCATTATTTTCTTCCTTTCTTTTTGTTTTTATTACACGATTCTTCCTCGTGTCTCTTCCCATATTCTTTCCCTATAGGCTTCATCATCTTTTTATTTACTGACATTTAATACTCCTTTTTTTCATATTTCTTTCCTTTCTATGGTGCTATTCTAACTAAACGAATTCTTCCCCACTTAACAGTTACATTTGCCGCCGCTGATTCATTTTCTATTCTTACTGTAACTCTGTCGCCAACTGCTAACCTTTGCATACTCGAAGGAATCGTCATCCTTACATATGAACTAGCACCCGCCGCAGTTACTCCTGATTCATCATCCCCTCTTGGAGTAACTCCATTTACAGAGTATCCGAGTTGCAATTCGTTTCCGTTTGTGCCCGTCATCGTAAATGACCCATCAACTAAATACAAACCTGCAACCAATACCGTTATTTCTCCATTAGAACTTACTGAAATACCTTGTAGTGTTCCAGCAATAATTCCAGTGTTCAATGTTACATATACTTCCGCAACTGAAATAGTTAATGCTTTTGCGTTGTAAGATATTCCATATCCTCCATAAGCTAAATTTGAAGCGATAAAGTCATTAGCACTAGCAACACCATTAACAGTTAGACTTGTCATTGTTGTTTGTCCTGTAATCCCAAGCGTACCAGAAAAAGTACCTGTTGTTGCTACTACCTTTAACGCAACATTAGCAGTTAATCCAATATTGGCAGTAGAAACACTCATTTGTGAGGCTATTTGATTATTTAATAATAAAGAATTAAGAGCTACATTAGCAGTTAAACTTTTGTCGGATGTTATAACTCCAGTTACCTGACTACCTTCTCCCTTTAAAGCAGTAGCATTAACAAAAGTAGAATTCAACGTAATCATTGTTGTATTCTGAGAAGTCATTATAAGCCCTATTTTATTGCCAAACTTTAAAGTTATATTACCACTTCCACTATCTAAAGTATCTGCATGTATTAATATACTTCCAGTATTTGATATTCCTCCTGCTAAAACCACGTCTGTGCTTGCAGAGGTAGCTATTGTTCCGTCTGGAAATACTATTTCAGTTACATGAAGCTGGCTTAATGCTACTCCTGCCTTATAGTTGTTCGTTACTACATAACTATTTAAGTCTGACCCTGATATTGGGATAACAATATGCTGTCTTGAATCTATCCCAAACATAACTGATAAAAACATTAATAATACTAATAGTATTTTCATTTCATATCCTTTCCTTCAAATATTTTCTTACATAATCCATCTCTAACAATATCAGCAGGGCTAGCATTATATGGACTAACATTTACTACTAATGGTATACCTGCTTCTGCTCCTGCTAGTGCCTGATACTCCGAACAAAACTCGGTATTCTTATCATTTAATATCGGCATTCCTAATCTTAACCATTTCAGATTTAGAATTAACCCAATCGTACTTCTAAACCAAGTAGCAGGAAGTGCCCCCCAATCGTATTTTCTTCCTATATGCTTACGTAGGCATGTCATAAGATTAATACATTCAACCTTGGTTAAAAATTGTCTATATATGACTATACTATCAATCCATTTAGGGTTAAATTCTTTTTCTACTACTCCAGTATCAATATGGCTTTCACATATCATATGCTTATTCTTTACTACTCCAATATATCTAGATACGTGTGCCCATTCTGATAATGTTAATATTCCTATTGCTACTCCAATTAATCCACTAGATTTATACATGAATATATCAAGTGGTTTTATGTTGCTATAAAAACTTTCTTCTTTAGACATAGTTTATTGCTCCTTCCCCTCTTGGTATTATTGCTAGTTTTCCTTCTGATTCTGGATAATATCCGCAGGTTAC
>SESH01000178.1_pt1 | contig 28632 bp, 27 predicted proteins | sample 3171561 | NCBI WGS metagenome assembly SESH01 (sample SAMN10866947, study PRJNA518727) | freshwater metagenome | biome: subpolar coniferous forest; feature: holomictic lake; material: water; isolation source: holomictic Lake 442 2011 16.5 m and 2014 13 m | place: Canada: near Kenora, Ontario
GTAAGCCAAGCCATCCCCCAGGCAAGCACGAGACCGTAACCAACGGTGAAGGCCGCCCAGCCCCAACTTCCGGCTTCCCGGCGGATCATGGCGATGGTGCCGAGACAGGGCGTGTAGATCAAGGTGAAGACCATGAAGGCAAGGGCCGTCAAGGGCGTCAGACCCGAACCCTCGCGCAGCGCCACCTGCAGCGGACTGAGGCGCTCCCCCGCCTTGGACTCCTCGCTGGCCTGATGGATGACGGCCATGGTCGAGACCACGATCTCTTTGGCAACAAACCCGGCAGTCAGGGCAATGACATCCTTCCAGGCCTCTGGGCGCTTGCGATCTGGGTCCAGGATGGGGCGCAGAACTGGTTCCACCTTCTGCCCCAGTTGCGCGGCCAGGCTGGTATTGACGATCCGGCTTTCATGCGCAAGTTGAAGGGCCTTGAGGCGCTCTTCCGCTTGGGCCAAAGGCAGGTTCAGGGCCGTCACAGACTGGCGCTGTTGCTGGTATTCGAGCGTCCACTGCCGATTCGAGATGCCGGGATAGCGAGACAGGAACCACACCAGGGTGGCCCCGGCGAAGATGGTCGTGCCTGCGCGAGTAAGGAACACCGAGCCCTTCTCCCACATATGGATGAGGGTCGCCCTGAGCACGGGCAGGCGGTAGGGGGGCAGTTCCATCACGAAGGGAGCGCTGGGGCCCGAGAAGAGGGTGCTTCGGAGCACGCGTCCCATGAGCACCGCAAGTCCTAGACCCAGGAAGTGCATGGCGATGATGGCAAGGGCAGCCTTAAAAGGCGTAAAAAAGGTCCCTGCAATGACGACATAGACCTGCAACCGAGCCGAGCAACTCACCAGCGGTGTCACCAGCATGGTAATGAGTCGGTCCTGGCGGCTTTCAATGGTACGAGCGGCCTGGATGGCGGGCACATTACAGCCACTGCCCATGATGAGCGGGATGAAGCTCTTTCCGTGGAGGCCCATCACATGCATGACCCGGTCCATGATGAAGGCCGCTCGTGCCATATAGCCGGTATCTTCCAGAAACGCGATGCAGCCCATCAAGATCATGATGATGGGCACGAAAACAATCACGGCGCTTACACCAGGGATGACACCATCCACCAGCAAGCTGGTGAGTTCGCCCTGCGGCAGACGGGATCCAGCGTAGCCCGACAGCGCCTTGAACCCCTCCGCGATCCAGTCCTGAGGAATTTTCCCCAGGATAAAGGACAGCGAGTAGACCAGCATCAGCACCGCCAGGAAGATCGGAATGCCAAGAACCCGGTTTGTGAGGACCGCATCCAGGCGGGACGTGGGTGTCCGGCGATCATCGGGTTCACTGGCCACTTCCTTCACCAGACCGTGGGCGAAGCCGTAGCGGCGCTCTGCAACCAGTGTGGCTCCATCCGCACCCAAATGGGGTTCCAGAAAGGCGAAGCTCTTGGACAGCTGCTGTCGGATGGCTTCGCTGGCGTGGCTTTCCTTCACCCGTCGCTTGGCCTCAGCGTTGTTTTCCAATAATTGCAGCGCCAACCAGCGTGAGGGCATGGCCGCTTCCAGTTGCTCATCCCGGCAAATTTCCTCCTGCAGCTTCAGCAGCTCGCCTTCAATATCGTGGCCATAGTCCACCGTTATCAGACGACATCGGCTGGACTCACCCCGGGCCATGGCCGCCAGGATCGTTTTCAATTCCGCAATGCCCTGATCCCGGTTGCCCACGGTGGGGATGACCGGCCCTCCGAGCAGCGTTTCAAGGACCGGCAAGTCGATTCGGACGCCCCGATTCTCGGCATCGTCCACCATATTCAGGACAAAGGCGACGGGCTTGCCTAGCTCCAGGAGCTGGGTGCTGAGATAGAGATTGCGCTCCAGGTTGGAGGCATCGAGCACATTCAGGACCAAGTCCACTTCAGGGGAGGCCAGGACCTGAGCGGTAACCCGCTCGTCCTCGCTGCGTGCAGCCAAGGAGTAGGTGCCGGGGAGATCAACCACCTCCACCTGCGTGCCATCATGTTCAAAGGTCCCGCTGCGACGCTCCACGGTGACACCAGGCCAGTTGCCCACATGGTGCCGGGCGCCAGTCAGCGCGTTGAAGAGAGTGGTCTTCCCGCAGTTGGGATTGCCCGCGAGGGCAATGGTCAGGGCCATCAGGTGACTCTATGAACAAGAATACAAGAGCTTTCCTCCCGCCTGAGGGACAGGTGGTAGCCCTTGATCACCAGTTCCATAGGGTCCCCAAGCGGCGCCAACTTCTCCACCCGCAGACGGGCTCCCCGGATGAAGCCCATTTCCAGGAGCCTCTGTCGCACGGGTCCCTGTGCCTGAACCAGGACCACTTCACCCTGATCCCCAGGTTGGAGAAGACTTAGAGGGATTGGTGGATTTTGAGTCATTGTCGCAATTCCAGCTTTTAGTGTAGCTCAGCCTAGGGGTGCTACAAGGCCGCGTTTAAAGGATGTGATCTCCGTCTAAACTGATGATAGATGAACCCCTCCAATTCCCTCACCCTGCCCAATGCCCTAACCTTGCTCCGGATCCTGGCTGTCCCATTCTTCGCCATCGCGGTCTGGTACGGGCACCACTGGCAAGCCTTTGCCCTTTTTGGTGCCGCGAGCCTCACCGATCTCTTGGACGGTTACATTGCGAGGACCTTTGATCAGAGCTCAGATCTGGGCGCGGTGCTCGACCCAGCGGCAGATAAATTACTGATGACCACGGCCTTTGTTCTGATGGCTTGGCGCACCCATGGCATGATTGCCCCCATTCCGGTTTGGGTAGCGATCCTGGCCATCACCCGGGACCTGGTGATTTCCTTCTACGCCTTCGCATCGGTGGACCGCCTGAACGACCGCAAATTCCAGCCGAGCTTTCTGGGGAAGCTCAGCACAGCCATGCAGTTGATCGCAGTTTCGCTGGGCCTCTTTTTCAATGCCCTTGGCTATCGGCCATGGATGGACCCCTTCCTGCCGGAGATGTACTGGGTGGTCGCAATCCTGGTACTGGCCTCAGGAATTCATTACTTCATGCGTGCCACCCGGACCCCAGCAGCCTGAGAGTGTTAGACTTCTGTTTCCGCGTCGGGAGACGCCGAAGGAGCCGCCATGAGAAAGTTCACCCCGAAGGGGCCGAGCGTTGCGCCCGCCGCCAGGAAGGCCGCATCCAGCCCCTCGGCGGAGCGCCCCGCTCGCCGTTCGCAGGAAAGGTCCTCCACCGGTCCTTCGGAACGCCCAAGACGCAGGCCCACAGCAAGTTTTGATGACCGCACCGCCCGCCGAACCGAACCCCTTGCTGAAGACCGTCCAACGCGGCGGACCACGACCCACCCCGCAGACCGTCCAGCCCGCAGACCCGCCACCCGTCCTGATGTGCGGGCCCCACGCCAACCTTCAGAACGCTCGGGCGGACCAGTCAGGGCCCGAGCCCCCCTGGGGACCACCCCCAAGGCCCGACCCAACAACCATTCAGGCCCACGCCCCAAAGGATCCGGCCAGGATCGTCTGCAGAAAATCCTTGCTGCCGCCGGCATCGCCAGTCGCCGGGCCTGTGAGCAGATCATCCTCGATGGCCGGGTACAAGTGAATGGGAAGACCATCACGGAACTGGGTACCTGTGCCGATCCTCGCCGAGATGAAATCACCGTCGATCTGGTCGAAATCCAGCGGGAGGCTCCGGTCTACATTCTCATGAACAAGCCCAAGGGCTATGTCACCACGGTCAAGGATGACCAGGGCCGACCCACGGTGATGGCCCTTCTGAAGGGTGTGCCAAGTCGCCTCTATCCGGTGGGGCGTCTGGACTTCAATTCAGAAGGACTCCTGCTTATGACCAACGATGGGGCCTTGGCCCAGGTGCTCATGGGCCCTGAGCACGAGATCCCCAAGGTCTATCTCGTGAAGGTGCACCGCAACCCTCGGCCCGAGCTGCTCAAGGAATTCCAGGAGGGGTTCCTCCTCAGTGGACGCCGCTTGAAGCCCTGCCACATCGAGATCGCAGAAAAAGGCGACAATCCTTGGCTGAAGGTGACTCTCACTGAAGGCAAGAACCAGCAGATCCGGCGCATGTTTGCCGCCGTTGGCCATCCCGTCAGCAAGCTGCGGCGGGTGCAGTTCGGACCCCTCGCTGATCCACTGCTTAAGCCCGGTGCATGGCGGTTCCTGAATCCTCAGGAAATCGCGGCGATCAAGAGCCTCTAGTCATCATCGGCCCAATCATCGGAACTAGCCAAGGATCCCCCGCCTGACTGGGTGGTCCCTTTGTCATGCCAAGTGGAGACTCTTCACGGCGAGGAGGACCTCTCGCAGGAAGGAAACCAGTGCGGCGACAAAAGCCGCCATCGCGAGGATGAAGAGCACGGCCACCGTCACAGCGACATTGGCCTTCAGCACTGCACCCAGGAAGACGGTGGCAATGCTCACGCAGACCAGCAGCGCCGAGGTGGTACCGGCGGTGATGGCCCGGTTCACCATCCGCCGCCGCCTAGCAAGGTTGCTCATCTCGGCGCGAATGGCATCGATGCGGTCAGGAGGCGTGGTATCCAGCCTGTCGTTCAGCGCCCGCGCTCTATCGACAATCCTGGCCAGCCTCGCGGAGAGCACACCCAGAATGGTCCCGATAGAAGTCAGCAGGAAGACCGGTGCCACCGATAGCTGGATGACATGGGAGATGTCGTAGATCGTCTGGTCTGAAACAGGAATTGGCATTTTGGTTTACGGCTGAAAAATCACAGCGCCTCTTCCTCGAAATTCAGCATGTGCCCGCTTTTTCGGGCCTTGGTCTTAAGGTAGCGGAGGTTGTGCGGGTTGGACGCCAGTTGGTGGCGCTCACGCTCGACTTCGATGCCGGCAGATTTCAGTGCCCCGATCTTCCGTGGGTTGTTGGTAAGCAACTTGACCTGCGTGATGCCAAAGAACTTGAGCATTTCCACAGCACAGTCATAGGTGCGCAGATCGTCCGGGAAACCCAGGGAATGGTTGGCTTCCACCGTATCCAAACCCTGTTCTTGCAGGGCGTAGGCCTTGAGCTTGTTCAGGAGGCCGATGCCACGACCCTCCTGGCGGAGGTAGAGGACCATGCCACCATGTTCACCCACGTGCCGAAGTCCCTCCTCCAACTGCTGACGACAGTCGCATTTGAGACTACCGAGAACATCCCCAGTCCAGCACTCGGAGTGGATCCTCACCGGAATTCGGCAGCGGGCATCGATCTCTCCACACACGATGGCAAGGTGCTCCTTGCCCGTGGCGTGCTCCAGGAAGCCATACACCGTGAATTTCCCAAAAAGCGATGGCACATTGGCCTTGGCTATGAACGGCACCTTCTCTGCCTGGAGTTTGCAGAAAAGTTCGAGTTTCGGGGCGCTGCTGGGTTCTTTGGGCGACATGGGGGTCCGGGAGGTCGATGGTGCCATGGCTTTGGATGCCGGCCGAGAGGAACAAGAAGTCTGAAGCCGGGTGTCAATTACAGCAACCCTCTATTGTCTATCTAAAAATCTAGACGACATCGCGGGCGATCTGAGTAAGAACCGCTGCCTCGATCTGAGCGATGAAGGATTCGAGCGTCTGGGCGACCTTGGCACCTGAGGCCAACCGGTGACCACCGCCCCCAAACTGGCGGCAGACCGAGTTCACATCAACTCGCTCCCGGGACCTCAGGCTGACCTTGGCGCGACCATCAGCGGCTTCAGAGAATAGGGCCGCTACTTCCACCCCCATCAGCCGACGGGGTTCCTCTACGAGGTCATCCAGGTCCTCATAGGTGGCCCCACACTCTGCGAGATCAGCTGCAGTCACCGATACATAGGCGAAGCGACCACCGTCCCGCAGCTGCAGAGCGCCCATGGCACGACCAAAGAGTCTGAGTTTGGCGGGCGTCGCCGTCTGGTAGAGGGCGTTGAAGATGCGTGCCGGCTGGATCCCCTGGGCGATCAGGTCCGCGGCCGCGTGATGAACCTTGGGTGTGCTGTTGGAGTGGCGGAAGTTGCCCGTGTCGCTCACCAGTCCGGCATACAGCGCCTGGGCCATCACCTGGGGGAGGTCTCCACCGATGCGGGGACGCACGAGGTCGTAAACAAGCTCAGCGCTGGCACTGGCTGTGGGATCGACAAACTCCGCATCGAAGCCCCTTGGTGCGTCCTTCAGATGGTGGTCAAGACAGGCACGAGTGGCGCCGGTGCTTTCAAAGAGGGGCAGGAGAGGCCCCATCCGCTGAGGCTCGGAAGCATCGATCAGCAGCCAGGCATCCGGCCACAACCCCAGTTCCTGGTGCACTCCGGTCGGATCAAAAGCCTCAATCCAGCCTTCCGGGTCAAGGAAGCGGAGGTTCTCGGGCAGGGCAGGCGAGACCACGATGCGGGCCTCCTTGCCGCCTGACTTCAGGTGGGCAGCCAGGGCCACTGCGGCCCCGATCCCATCCCCATCGGGGTTCTCATGGGTGGTGAGAAGGACTCTGGTGTGACGGTCGAGAAAGGTGGCAAAGCGATCCAGCATGGGTCCTGACCTCAGAAATCAGGATATCAGAGCTGTTCTCGCTTACTTTCCAGACTGCCAGGCTTGAAGGCCTTCAACTCATGAACCACTTCCGCCAGCAGGGCCCGCTTTAGGGCGTAGGGCAGGAAGGCACTCTTGAAACCCATGATGATCACTTCCTTGATCTCTTCCAGGTTGAAGCCCAGCTCCTCGTGGATGACCTGGAATTCCCTGCTCACCGATGTGTTTGTGACCATGCGGTTGTCCGTATTTACAGTGACCCGCAAACCCATGTCATAGAACAGGCGGATCGGATGGTCGGCCATTTTCTTCACGGCCTTGGTCTGCACATTGCTTGAGGGACAACATTCCAGGGGAATGCGGTGGTCATTCACGTAGTTCAGCAGGTCCCCGTCCTCGATCAGCCGCACGCCATGGCCGATGCGATGTGCACCGCACAGGTGGATGGCCTGATGGATGCTCTCTGGACCATAGGCCTCCCCGGCGTGCAGGGTGCAGTTGATGTTGTTCTGAAGAACCCGGCCGAAGGCGTCCTTGTGGCGCTTGGCCGGGAAGTTCTCTTCGGCACCCGCCAGATCAAAGCCCACCACACCCTTGTTTTTGAAGGCCACGGTGAGATCTGCTAGTCGCTGAGAAATATCGGGGGAGATATGACGCATGCCGCAGAGGATGACACCGGTCTTGATATTGTATTTCCGCTCGGCTTGGCGCAGGCCCTCCAGCACAGCCTGGACAATGGCGTGGAGGGTAAGTCCGTTCTGCTGATGGAGGATGGGACTGTAGCGCACCTCAAGATAACGGACATTCTCTAGGGCCGAGTCTTCCGCCAGTTCGAAGGCCGTGCGGACCAGGCTGTCATAGGTCTGCATGACCGAAAGGGTCACATCGAAAGCGCGCAGGTAGTCCACCAGAGACCTGCAGTCCTCCCCCACTTCGACGAAGGGGCGCAACCCGTCCACGGAGTCCGCAGGCAACTTCACTTGCTGCAGGTCCGCCAGTTCAAGAATGGTTGGAATGCGCAGACTGCCATCGAGATGGACATGGAGGTCCGTCTTCGGAAGGCGCTGGAGGTCCTGAATTGAGAGTTTGGCCATGGCAAAGACTAACCGCTTCACCGGGTGGTGGGCCATCCCGGGGGCGATCCGGCGGTCCCGTGGCATAACCTCCTCGCCGGATCCTCACTGCGTGCCCTGCCCCGCAGGGCACTGCGTGATCCGGCGGTCGGTTAGGTATTCAGCTGACTCAGGCGGTGGGCCAAGGCCGAGTGGTCGGTCTCCTTGCCCTGGCAGGCCTTGCAGAGACCGAAAATTTGGTGGCTATGGTGCATGGGCTTGAAGCCGAAGCCGCGACAGATCTGTTCCTGAAGGACCTCTAGGTCCGGTCGAAAGAATTCGATGATGGCATCGCAGTTAAGGCAGATGAGGTGATCGTGGTGCTCGTCACTGTGCACCGCCTCATAGTGGGCGTGCTGGTCGCCGAAGCTGCTCTTGCGCACCAGTCCGCATTGCACGAGCAGATCCAGGGTACGGTAGACCGTGGCCCGGCTGATGGCCTTCCCTTTCTGCTTCAAGGCCATATGGAGCTGATCGGCGTCAAAATGATGGGACTGACCGAAGACCTCCTCGACCAGTTCCAAGCGTTCACCCGTCAGTTTCAGCTGACGGGATCGCAGAAAGCTTTCGAAGCGCTTCTGCTCTTCAGGTCGCTCGATTTTGGGTTTGCGCATGAACTCCTCACTGGGAAGCCGAACTGGTCCTAACTAAAAACATATTTTACAAATGCCGAAAAAGGAATTATTATAATGGTCCCTCATTTAATCTGGAGTGTGTATGGCCATTGTTGTTATTGAATCCCCCACCCTGAGTTCGGACCAGAAGAGCAGGATCGGTGACCGGGTCATCCAAGCCCTCCAGCAGGAAGGCATGGCCCCTGGCTCCATTGTTGTCCTGTTCCGTCGGGAGCGGGGTGATCTCTATCTGGATGGCGGCCTCGTCAAGACGGAGCTAGCAGATGCCGACCTGGCCCCTGTGGCCGCCCCCAGAACCACTAAGGCCGCACCCGCTGAAGAGGTGAAGCCCAGCACCCGCCGCTCCAAGCCCGAACTCGAGGACCTAAAGAACAAGCTCATGGTGGCCTTGAAGGGCAAGGGCTCCCTCAGCAGCTTCGAAGCCCAGGGCGCCCTCGGCCTCAAGGAATGTGACTGGGCACCCGCCACCCTGCGGCGCCTATTTACCGAACTGGAGGAGGCCCAACTCATCTCCAAGAGCGGTCAGAAGCGCGGTACAAGGTATGTCTGGGGTGGCGACGCAGAGGCGCCCCCACCGGCACCCGCCATCAAGCTGGTCAAGGCCGACGGTGAAGAGGCCTAATGGTTCTTTTCTACCTCGGTCAGTTAGCGGCTCCTTCGGGAGCCGCTGCTCTGTCGGGGCGGACGGATGCACTCCTGCCACACTTGCCCCATGGACTGGTTCATCGGGGACTTCAACCATCCCGCCTACTTCAAGATCTACGAGGACAAGGAGGCGGAAGCCTCCATCGAGGGTCCCTCACTCGCTGATCTGTTGGCACTGCCTCCTGGCAGCCACGTTCTGGACCTCCCCTGCGGCTGGGGTCGGCTCAATCCTTACCTGCTGGCCCGCGGCTACGAGGTCTGTGGAGGAGATCGGAGTCCCCTCAACCTGAGGCGTCATCAGGTCGAAAACCCTGCCCCTCTGGTCCGACTGGATCTCCGCGCCCTGCCCTTTCGCTCCTCCAGCGCAGATGGCGTCTTCTGCGCATACACGAGCTGGGGCTACTTCGCCAGCGAAGAAGAGAATCTCCTCCAGTTGCAGGAATTCGCCCGGGTGCTCCGGCCGAAGGGTGTCCTGCTGCTGGACTTGGTTGGCCGGGACGCTCTCTGCACCACAGTCGCCGAGGTGGTGGGTCGCTGGGTGGCGTTCCCGGAGGCGGATTATCAGGAACGGGTCACCTGGGATTCATCTGGACGGCGAATCCGCACCGAGCGGCGCTGCCAAGGTCAACGCTTCCGGCATGACATCTGGGTCCCCACCGATACCGAAGTTCGCCAGTGCCTGACCGAGGCGGGATTTGGCAAGGTCACGGGATACGGCGGTCTGGATGGAAGTCCCTGGGAGGCCATGGCCGAGCGTTGGATCTACCGGGCTGTCAAATGGTGATCTTCCGGGCTGCCAAAAGATAACCCCCGAAGCCCAGTCCACATAAGCCCAGGGCCGAGGGGAGTCCCAGAGCCTGCACCAGGAAACCACCCACCAGCGGACCCACCATGAGGCCCACGGAGTAGGCCAGGTTGAGGATCGAGAATGCGGAGGCGTAGCTCTGACTGCCCTGAAGTTCCACCTGATCTGCGACCGCGGGACTACAGGGACTCATGATGAAACTGGCCGTGCTGCCCAACCCCATCATCGCCACCACTACCATCCATGGCTTCGGCAGGAGCACCGGCAGAGGCAATAGCAGCAGGGAGAGCACCAGACCCACGCGAAGCACTTTCACCCGGCCAACCCGGTCCGAGAGTTGGCCCATCAAGGGCGAGGTAAAGGTGTGGGCCAAGGCGGCGGCCGCGAAGCAGAGCCCGATGCCCGATGGAGTCAACCCGAACCGTTGGTCCAGATCCAGTGGCAGGGTGGATTCAAGCAGGGCCCAGAGTCCTGACCCAAGAGCCATGGCCCCTGCGAAGAGCCGGATCACCGGGTTGGCCATCAACTGCCGAAAGGGCAGCCGCGGTCCTCGGTCTGGTTCGACCTCCGGCAACAGGAAAGCGCGCCCGGCCGCATCCAGGGCCACAAGCCCAGCGCCAAGCAGGAAGGGGGCGGAAGGACCGATGTGCTGATCGAGCAGACCGGAAAGGGGTGGACCGATGAGCACACCGAGGTTCGCGGCGGCGAAAGCCGTGCCCATGGCCCGTCCCCGGGACTCCGCAGGAAAGTGGTCTGCCAGCAAGGCCATACCTGGAAGCCAGGTGGCGGCACCGGCAATTCCTTGAAGGAACCGGGCCACCACGAGCAGCCAATACTGCTTCGAGACAGCAAATACCAGAGTGGTCACGGCCAAGCCGGCCAGCCCCCAAAGCATGGGCGCCTTGCGACCATACCGGTCGGTCAGGACAGCCACAGGGAAGGTCGCCAGCAGCAGCGCCACCGCATAGCTTCCAAACAGGATGCCCACCTTCATGGGGTTCAGATCCAGTTCTCGGGCATAGCGCGGAAGCAGAGGCACCAAGAGGTAATAGAGGAGCATATCCACATGGAAGGCCAGGGCCGTTACGAGCAAGGCGGCAGTCTGGGGTGAAGGGCGGCGCATGCTCCATGGAACCATGCGCCGCTCGGCGATTCATCCCCTGGCCATCTCCACCTTGGGATAGGCAGCGCCGAACCCGCAGGGCATGTAGGCTTGCTGACTGGCGGTACCAGGGGCGGTGGAAGCGCACGCCACATCACAGCCTAGGCGCTGAGCCAGAACCAACCGGGTCTGAATGAGCGCTTTCTGGAGCCCCCTTCCATAAACAGCGGCATCACACCATCATTTGAGCACCTGGCCGATCCTATCCCCCCCAATATAAGCGCGGCCCCCGTGCGGGGGCCGTGGTGGATCGGTAAGCCGGGTTCTGTCGTGGAGCGTCATTCCTCTGGGATGGATGTCGCCAACCACCTCGTGCGACCTACCCGCCGGCTCGGTCGGGTCAACCCTCGCCGCTTGCGCGGTGCGCCGGCCTATTTGGTCTTGCTCCCTGGGGGGTTTGCCGTGCCCGTCCTGTTGCCAGTCCGGCGGTGGGCTCTTACCCCACCGTTTCGCCCTTGCCTGATCCGCTTGCGCGGCCATCGGCGGTTTGTTTTCTGTTGCACTTTCCGTCGGGTCGCCCCGCCCTGGTGTTACCAGGCCCAGTACCCTGCGGAGCCCGGACTTTCCTCTGCCCTTGCGAACAGCGACGCCCTGATCCACCCGTTCACGGTAGCACCTCAGCGAGCGGGGCGAGCAGGTATGGTCCCCTCGTGCCCCGTCAGGCGGGAGGCAATGGCATCAGCCACCCGGACCGCTGCAGTTCCTCCAGGAGGGCCCACGAAGCGCGGTATGGGTCCCCTGTGGAGCCCCCGAGCACTTCTTCCCGCATCCGCATCTGGAAAGGGACCAGGTCCGGGTGGAAAGCCCCCGCCAGGCCTGCACCCTCCTCGAACAGCCTGAGCAGAAGGGCCTCTGGATGGGGGTGGCTGACGCCGATAGCACAGAGCGCCAGCCCACTGCGATCCTCGGGCGTGCCTGAGCAGAACAGTAATGCCCGCACAGAGTCCAGCACGGCTGGATCAGCACCCAGTCCAAGGCAACGCACCCCGGCAGGTTCGCAGGACATGTCCACGTCCTGTGAATCCACCTGCCATGGGCAAAAAGGACGGTGGCCCTCGTAAGGGAGCCAGGGCAGTAAGATCCCGTAATTGGGGTCGTCATTTACCTCGGCGTGGATGAGGCGGAGGTTTACAAGCTGCTTGGCCCGGTCCGCCCCTGGCCCAACCCAGATCAATAGCTGGACAGCGGGGGGGAGGGACTCAGTCATACGGAAGGGGTCCCCCCAGAACCCCGGTTCCAGAGGGAGTTCCAACTGAAGTCCGGCCAGGAATCTCGGCAGCCCGGGATAGGGAAAAGGCAGCCTAATTTGAACTCCATTGGGGGAAACGCGCAGGTCTAGTCCTGGGAAACAGCCCAGGAGGGCACTGCCCCGAAGGCATTCCAGCATCGAGAGACGGTGGCTTTCGGTCCTGAGCGGCTCCAGGAAGCAGAGGTCCCAGATGCGTCCCGTGTCGTCACAACTCCAGGATTCCAGGGCAGAGGGCTCCGGAGCATCCAGCGCGTCCCATCCCAAGAGCAGAAGTTGCACCACTCCATCTGAATCGCGACGACCCCGGGGCGGCAGCCTATCCAGAACCTCTGCAAGGCGTGGGCGACGCTGGGCCCGGGTCCAGGCAATGCGATTCCAGTCCGAATCGGATTCCTTCCCCATAGCCAGTTGAAGGGACAGGCTCCCAGCTGTGATCTGGCGGTAGGACTCGGTTCTCCGGATCTCCTGATGCCTCGCAAGAATGCCCCAGATCTCATCAATGTTCTGCTGGCTGATTTGGGCCAATTCCTCGCCAACCTCTACAAGCCGTTTCCTTGCACTGGAAAGTCGCTCTCGCTCCGACGCAAGTTTGGCTTCCACCCCCCACTGTCGGCTGTGGGCGGATTCCTGCTCCAGCGCCCGGGCGCCAATTTCATGGAGGGAAAGCACCGCCCGCTCGGAGGACTGTCGAACCTGATCCACGTGACCTGAATGCGTTTCCAGGGCCCGCTCCAGTTCATGGCCTTGCAAGTCCAGGTGGACGGCTGTCCGCAGTAACTCGCGGATGTCCAGAAGGAGGGCTTCTGCCACTTCCTGGATATCCCAAAGGCCAGCGGTTTCCTGCTCCATGCCCTGCTGGTACTGGTTCAGGGTCCGCTGCATCACGGAGGCCCCCTCGGCAGTCTGATCAGCCAGCGTGCGGAGCCGCTCGCCAATCACCGTCATTCCCGCACTGCCTCCACCCTGCTGGGCGAGGATGGCGGCATTGACCGACAGCAGGCCTGTCTGTTGGGCAATGTGATTCAGCCTCTGCATAGACCCATGGGCTTCTCCAAAGGAGCGCATGCGGGCCTGGACATCCAACCGGAAGCCTTCGATGCGGCGGGCAAGGGCTTCGGTCTTGTCCCGCACTTCATCAGCGGAATGCCGAAACCTCCCGAGCCACTCGAGCCGAGCCTTGGTTTCATCTACAAGCTGAGGCGTATGCGCCACCAGGCCCTTCGCGGCCAATTCCAGTCGAGCCCCCTGGCGAAGTCCTGCATCCGCCAGCCGCCCCAGGGCATCCTCCTCGCGACGCAGGCGGGGGAAGGAGTCCTGAAGCTCTTCGAGCAAGTTCTCGAAGTGTTCGAGGCCCGCGCCCACCTGTTCCAGTGTGGACCGAAAGGACTGGCCATGAAGGCGGAAATGGTCGGCCCTCAGCCGATGGTTCAGTTCGATTGCGTCCAACCCCAGGGTGTCCTCAAGGTTCGTTTTGAGTTCCCGCCCCAGGGCCTCAAGTTGATTGCCACTCTGACGACGGGCCTCCAACTCCGAGCCGTGGTGGCGTTGGATTGCCGCCAGGACCGTGTCCAGTTCTCGCCACTCACGGGCCATAGCCCGCTTTAGGGCTGCGCGTTCAACCAGTACCTCCCTGGTGTCGCCAAGGACTAGGTTCAAGGCTGCCACCACTGGACGCTCTTCCTGGAGCAGGGTCGGAGAAGGTGCGAGCAGGCTCCGCTCCCCAGCGAGAATTCGCTGGACCCAGTCCTGCGTGGATCCGTCCCGGGCCATGCCCCAATGCCATTCCCACCAGTGGAGGGCAAGCGTAAGGAGTCCCGCCGTGGCCATGATCAGGACGGCCCCCTCCAGGGGCTTGAGGGCTCCACCATGACGGAACAATAGGTACGCCACGGCTCCGAGACAGGGCAGCACCAGCAACTCGGGAAAGAGCCTGGATCCTGTCACCTGTTGCCATGCAGCACTGCCCAGCCCCATTTCGCTTACCTCGGTCATGGAATCCCATCGGCCGACTGAGCGCTGGAGGCAAGAATCAGTGTCGAGAAGTCTTCATAAGGTTCGCCAGAGGACGTCGTAACTCCTCAGCCCACCACCCAACTCCTGGAGCAGCCTGCCCCGAAGGAGTGCGGTAACTGCCAGAATTGCGGGGTCGGCAGAGTCCAACCAGGGGGCATGATCGGCACCCTCGGTCCTGAGGCGCCGGAGGTGCTCCCGGCTACCGGGGGGCAACGCCTCAGAAGGGTCCACCGGAGTGCAGGCGGCGCAGCACCAGCCCTCCTCTGGGCTGAGCAGGACGAGGGGGGCGGAATCGTTGCCGCACCGGTTGCAGGCGCGGGGATGGGGCAGCAACCCCATACAGTGCAATAGCCAGTGTTCCGCGTAGGCGAGGATACCGAGGGCATTGTCTGGGTCGGCCTTAAGGGCCCGGCCGCAGGCGCTGAGCAGACGGTAGAGGCGGTCGTCTTCCACGCCTTCTCGGGCCACCCGGTCAAAGAGATCCGCCAGGCAGGCCATCACCAGGCTTGAGGCCAAGTGCCCCAGGGTGAGGGGGCTGAAGCTCAGCTCGCAACGGGTCACCCGCTTGAGTTCGATTTGCTCCTTACCAAAAAAGCTAACCCTCACCATGCCCAGGGGTTCGAAGGCCGCAACCCATTTCGCTGTCGGCTTCTTTACCCCCTTCGCCAGGCCGCACAGCCGCTCTCCGTGTTCGGAAAGAAAAGACACAACAGCCCCGCCCTCAGCGAAGGGCACGGCTTTAAGGACAATGGCATCGTGGGTGCGAATCACGCTTCCAGTCTGCCCGCATTCAACCCCGCCGCCTGGACTGGGTCTAAAGGGAAGACGCTCCTAGCCCCCCTCCCTGGAGACACCCATGAAATCCTTGTTCTTGTCCGCCATGATTCTAGTGCTGACGGCACTTCCCTTGTCTGCCCAGCAAGGGCCAACCCGTGGCGCCCGCGCCGAACACATCGCCGGGTTCCTGAAGTTGTCAGAGGCCCAGCAGGCCAGCATTAGGGCCCTCAGAGTAAAAAGCAGGCCGGCCATGGTGCTCCGGATGGAAACCCTCAAGCAGACCCGGATGGCGCTCAGGGGTGCGCTGGCGGACGCCACCACCACTGATGCTCAGCTCCGTAGCCTGCATGAAAAGGCCTCCGCTGCCCAGTTCGACCTGATGCTTTCCCGGCGCGCCGTCCGGGGCGAAGTCCAGGCTCTGCTCACCCCAGAACAGAGGACCAAAGCCGCGGAATTGCAGGCCTTGGCCCAGGCAAGCAGGCAGCAGCACATGATCCGCATCCACCGAGCTCTCGGCAAGGCCGACTGATTGCGAGAACGCACCGCTAGACTGGGGGAATGCGCGCATCCCCCCTTCTTGTGCTGGTGCTGTCGGGCCTGGTCCTGTTCGGGCAGGACAGCCACTCCCGGACCTATCGCCAATGGCTGGGAGGCCTGGAGGTCGGGGGTTCCGTCCTAGATTTCAAGTTGGCTGGAGGTGTCCCGGAGCTCCTTTCCCGCGAATGGTTGGTCCTGTCGCGGATGGGCCTGGAACTTCGCCAAGAGATCCGTCAGGCCACCCGGAAGCTGCCCAACGGAGACCTGACCTTTACCTGGCGCCTGGACCTCTCCTCCGAGCCATTCGAGGGCATGGCGAACTGGTCTCCCCGGGAGCCAACGGTGCTTGCCCTGCATCCTGCCAATGGTCCTGCCCTCCGCAAAGAAGTTCCTGAAGGGGCCCTGCTCTGGCCCGAGGATCTGGAAGACCGTTTAAAGGAAGCCGCCCGTACCCGAGGCGTTGTTCAGGCCACCACCTTCTCGTTCCCTGTCCAGCAATGGAACACCCTTCGCTTGGCGTTCCGAGGCGCTGCTCCGCTACCCGGGTTCCCAGACGCCGTCCGCTTTACAGGAGAAGAGCATCAAGGCACCTTGACGGTTCCGGTCGAGGTCTGGATCTCTCCCAGCGCAGGAGAACTTCGCCATCGGACTCAACTTGGAGGGCTCGAGGTTCTCACCCAGCGCGCGGAACTCCCGGCTCCTGCTCCGGCGAAGAAGGGAGTAGAGAGCCTGTTCGAACGAACCCTGCAAGCGCTCCCTTCCCACCCTTTCCTGCCCTGGATTCTGGATCTAACCATCTGGGGGAAAGGCGGGCTCCCGAAGCTCCCCGAGGATGCTCAGCAGGCACGGCTACCCCACGGACGGTGGCGCCTGCGCCGAGCGGCTTTACCCACGCTGGCTGAAGCGGCCCAACCTCCCGTGACCGGGGCTCCGGGTGCCGGAGAGTCCCGCTACCTGAATCCCAGCCCCCTGGTTCCGTTTCAGAATCCCGCCTTTGAAGGTCTTATTCACCGCATGTCCCTCCCCTCGGGGTTGTCCCGCTGGGCACTGGCTCAAAGGGTGAACACCTTCGTCTTCGAATGGATCACAGAGAAGGACTTCTCGGTGGGCTTCGCCTCGGCGCTAGAGGTCTGCCACCACCCGCGGGGGGACTGCACCGAACATGGAGTGCTTGCGGTGGCGCTGTTGCGGCGCCTGGGAGTACCGGCCCGAGGTGTCACTGGATGGGTTGCCCTCGGCGATCGGCTGGGACTTCATTTCTGGGTGGAGATCCAGCTGGGGAGCCGCTGGATTCCTCTCGATCCGACCTTCGACCAAGCCCCAGCCTCAGCCTTCCGCATCAAACTTGGTGATACGGATCTTGCCGATCTGGGCAGCGTGGGTTGGGAGGGAGCTGCTACGGCCTTTGCAAGGGTCCAGTGGGTGCCAGAAAAGGAATGGAGCCAGCCCTGGGGTAAGGGGCTGACCATCGAGGGGGAGGGGATCAGCGGTCCCGGAGGCCTGCAACTCCGGCTGCCCGGGGGTCGCTGGGAGCAACTGCGTGGCGGGCTGCAGGTCCGCACCCTCCGAGGCGGCCCCTGGCGAGTCCAGGCCGTGACCCGACCCAGTCAGGCTCAGCTCCTGGGTGCACACTCCCTGGCAGGCGCGCGCACCCTCCGGCAGGGATGGTGGGCCCCCTCTCTCCGGCTCCTCTGGATGGACCTGGGCGCAGGGCGGTGGCTCAGGCTCGAAGCAGTGATGGATGAAGTCGAGGCCTTCGCACTGCTGGATCAGCTGATGGCGCCGGCCAACCCGTCCTGAAGCCCTTCCTGCTGGGAACAGTGTTCGCGCAGCAATTCCAGGCGCATGGCGAGGGCCAGGCATTCCTCCTCGCCCCAACAGCTCGTCATGCGCGTGGCCATCGCCTGCACCGGATCATCCAGGCGCTCCATCAGCCGCCGGCCCTTGGGTGTGATGACCACTCGGCTCACCCGGCGATCCTTGGCATCCGCCACCCGCTTCAACAGTCCCTGGAGTTCCAGGCGATCCACCAAGCGGGTCACATTGGCGAAGCGGTAGATCATGCGCCGTTCAATCTCATAGATCGGATGGCCCTTGGTGGGTCCTCCTCGGACGATTCGCAGCACATTGTATTGCTGGATCGTTAGTCCATGGGCCTCGAAGAGGCGCTCCTGAACACGGACCACAGCCTCCCGGGTCAGCATCAGCTGGAGCATGAGTTGCACGCCAGGGGCAGGCAACTTGGACATCTGGAGTTCTTCCTGTAGGGACATCTCTACCTCGGCATTCTTTGGGGGCAAGGATCGCCGCTTCCGTGGGATTCTGAAAGGTCCCAGGAGCCTTTCTTGCCGTCTATCGCGCTGAGTTTGATCAATGTCACGAAACGATATGGCGCGACAGCTATTCTAGACGGATTGAGCCTCGGTCTCTTTCAGGGGGAAAAAGTAGGCCTCATCGGTCGCAATGGAACTGGCAAGAGTACCCTGTTCCGACTGCTCTCCAACGATGAGGTTCCGGATGCGGGCGATGTGGTGGTCACCCAGGGCCTGCGCATCGCACGTCTGAGCCAGGAGCCACATTTCACCCCTGGTGCCACCATTCGACAGGCCCTGGAAGCAGCCCTGGCTGATCACAGCGCCCTGCTGAACAGGCATCTGCAGATCCACGAGGAACTCCATGGCGCTTCAGCCCCCGCTGAGGTCCGACTTCATGAGGAATTGCATTCTGTTGAACACCAACTGGAGCGCTGGGGTTGGGATCTGGCTCCGCGCCTGAAGGCGGCAGCCACCACCTGGGGCCTGACCGACCTGGATGCAGAGGTGGAAGCCCTGTCAGGGGGATGGCGAAAGCGGGTGGCCTTGGCGCAGGCCTGGCTCAAGGAACCGGATGTCCTCGTGCTGGACGAACCCACCAACCATCTTGATCCGGATCAGGTGGAGAAGCTCGAAGCTTGGCTGCAAGCCTATGAGGGCGCCCTGCTGCTCATCACCCATGACCGGCACCTCCTGGATGGCGTGGTGACTAGGATGCTGGAGCTTGAGGATGGCAAACTCCGCAGCTATGAGGGTGGCTATAGCGACTACCTGCTTGAAAAATCCGATCGGGAATTCCGAGAAGCGCGCCTGACCGAACACATGCAGAACCGACTGCGCCGGGAGATGGCCTGGCTGCGCCGCGGCGCCAAGGCCCGCACCCGGAAGTCCAAGCTGCGCATCCAGGATGTGTTGGATCTGAAAGACTCCGTGGAGGACCGTACCCGCCTGGCGACCCGGCAGGGCCTCGCCTTCGCCACGGGGGGTAATCGCAGCGATGCCTTGCTCCGGACGGAGAGCCTCCAGTTCGCCTATCCCGGTGGGGATGAGCTGATGGGGTGCCTGGACTTGAGTCTGCAGCGGGGGATGCGCATCGCTCTTCTGGGACCCAATGGCTGCGGTAAGTCCACCCTGCTCAATCTGCTACTTGGCGACCTGGAACCCTGCAACGGTGAGGTGGTGCGACATCCGAAACTCGCGATCACCACCATCTCCCAGGGGCGGGGTGAACTGGAGACCTCCCGCAGCATCCTTGAGAATCTTGCCGATCGTGCATCCCTGGTCGAAACGGGGGCCGGGACCGTACTTGCCCATGTCTACCTCACGCGCTTCGGCTTTCCCGTTGAAGAGCAGGCCCGTCCCGCCTCAACCCTGAGTGGCGGGGAACGCAATCGCCTGCTCTTGGCCAAGGCCATGCTTGGCCCCACCGACCTCCTGGTGCTGGACGAGCCCACCAATGATCTCGACATTCCGACCCTGCAGAACCTCGAAGAAGCCCTGCTCGGCTTCAGCGGCACCCTGCTTCTGGTAAGCCACGATCGGTTCTTCCTCGATCAGGTGACCACGCATACCCTGGCCTGGAGCGAGCAGGGCAGCCCGCGCTGGGAACTCTATGAGGGCCCGCCATCCACTGTGCGCAGCCTTCGGGATGCCCGCGCTGCAGCAATGGCACCGATGAAGGTGCTGCCTGCCCGTTCCGGGTCAGGGCCAGAGGTGGCCAAGCCAAGGAAACCAGGCCTGTCGCAAAAAGAGCAGCGGCGACTCCTGGAAGTCGAGCGCTGTCTCACCGAACTTCATGAACGCTTGGGGACCTTGGATGCGGAACTGGCAGACCCATCCGCCTTCCTGCGGTCCGACAGTCCGGGCCATCTTGCACTGAAAGATAGAGCGTCCAGCCAGGCCGAGTTGGAGATCTTGGAATTGGAGTGGTTGGCACTGGAAGAGAAGAGGGGCGAGACCTGATTCGGGCTAAATTTCGACAGGAAGAACACGCGGTCCCGGTCTTTTCGCTACCCTAGAACCTGAACTTTGCCGGAGCGCCCATGCGTTTGTTGATTTGTCTGCTTCTTCCCGCGGTAGCCCTGGTGGCCCAGTCCTCTCCGAACCTGGATCTAGCTCAGCGATTCAATGCCGAACTCCCAGGCGTGAACCAGTTGCTGAAGGGTCTGAAGACCCAGGAGGCCCTGGAGAAGGTCAAGTCCCTGGTCCCTGCCGAGCGCCCCCCTTTCAATGCCACCTCGGCCCAAGCCATTGGGCAGAGCCTTGATAACGCCCAGGGCCTGGCATCCCTCTACCGCCTCTGGTCGAATGTCGCCTCCGAGGCTGGCCTTTGGGAAAAGGCTCTCGAAATCCAGGAGAAGCGAGCCCTGGAAGCTCGCGGCACCCTGGCCGATCTGGAGAAGGCCCAGGCGCCCATCGCTTCCCAGTGGAAGACGGTGGCCCAGGAATCCGGTGATTACGTTGCCAAAAACACCCCTCGCCAACTCGAGCTCCAGGCGAGCCTTAAGGCCCTGCAGGACGAGGTTTCTGCAGTGAACGCCAAGCAGAAGAAGTTGGATGCAAAGGGCGCGACGGAATTGAAGCTGCGGGTTGGCAGGGTCCCCCAGGATCAGCAGGAACTGGACCAGATCCTTGCTGCCCTGCCCGTCCATCGCCAGAACCTTGCCAACGCACCCAAAGTCACCAAAATGCTCGCGGACAATCGCAAGGAGGTCGAAAGCATGATCACGGCCGCCGATGAAGCCGTCGCTAAAGCCAAGGTGGTCCTGGTTGGCCAGAACGAAGAAATCACCAAGTTCAATACAGACCAGGTCCTAAAAAGGGTGAAGATCGTCGGCAGGAAGAACTGGGTGGATGCGGTCCTACGCGCCCCTGAGAACATCACCAAGCTGGGCAATCCCCAGGCTCAGGTAGCCTTTCTCAATCGCCTACTGGTGCTCGACCCCGGCAATCCCGGTGCCCTCAAGGCGGTGGAGAATCTGAAGGCGGGCCAGGATCCTTTCCCCAAAGAGGCCAAGCCCGCCAAGAAAAGCAGTGCAAAGAAGAAATAGCGGCACCTCACGCCAAATTCAATTGATGGGAGCGACCATGACCCGCTTCGGATTTCTGCTCGCTTGCACCCTCGCAGCAAGCCTAGGCGCCCAGAGTCTTACGGACCGATTCAAGGAGGTCAGGGGACCCTGGGAACTCCAGATCGAGCGGGGCGACGCAACTTCTGTTCGAAAGGGGGTTGAAGCCCTCCTGGGCCGTGAGGGCCTTACGGTAAACCCTTCGGACTACAACGACATGTATGCCCTGGTCGCCCTCCGGGGACTTGCTGCCCGAGCCTGTGTATCCGAAGGAAGTTGGGAGGATGCCCTGATCCACCTCCAGAAAGCCCAGTCGGCGGCCGAAGAAAACCTCAATACGGCCGAACCCCTGCTGGCTAAAACGCGCCTGGAGCACGAACTCAAACTGGGCGAATTCCAGGAGAGCCTTGCCAAGCAGATTCCCCGCCTCCAGGAACTGGACGAGGCCCCTGGCCTCACCCAGGATCAGGTAAAGCTGCGCCAACAACTGAGGATCTTCTTGGATGAGCAAAAGGCCGCCATTGCGCACAGCGAACGCGCCTTGAAAGACATTGATGCAATCCTGGTGCGCCTCCGCCAGGCCAAAGAGACCACTACCAAGACCAACTCTGACTGGCAGGCCTTTTTCGCAAAAGAGAAGGACGAGTTCACAGAAGCTGGCGGCACCACCCGCTACGTCGCGGAGAAATGCGAACAGGTGAAGGCCGATGATGCCAGGCCCCGCCCAGAGCGCTTGGCCTACGCCCGCCGACTCCAGAGGCTTGATCCCACCAACAAAGATGTGACCCGCCTCGTGAACGGCTTGCTGGGCAAGGAAGAAGAGAGTGAACCCGCCAAACCCAAGGCCAAAAAGAAGCCTGCCGTCAAGAAGGGCTGACTAACGGCACGCTCTCCCCAGGGCGGCCCCTCGCGGGGCCGCTTGATATTGCTGAGGCCGTCAGAACACGAACCCGAAGCCAAGCTTCACAAAGTCAGTGCTGGGGGGGTTGCCGGCGCTGACATCATTCCCGGTGATGGTCTTGTGGAAGGTGGCTTCCAGCGTGAACCGGCGACCGGAGTCAAACCCGAAGCTGTGTCCAATGCCTCCAGTGGCCCCCAACCGGCCCTTATGCGTTGTATCGGTGGAATCGTAGTTGGGATCGCCGAAGCTACGGTCAAACCGCTCGAAATCCGCGGACAGGCCGGCCACGAAGTAAAGCCCTCGATGCCGGAAGGCCGTGCCCTGCGGAAAAAGCTGAAGGTCCCCGCCCACACTGAACAAGGAGTGCCTGAGGTTGATGGTGTCTTCACCTGGTGCCCGATTGGCGCCATTTGTGGCAGATCCGGTAAAATTCAATCTGACGGCGAAATTCCGGTCCATGGGGAAGCTGAATGTGAGGCTGCCTCCGAGCCCCACATCATAGGACTCCTTTTGGGCTGGGATCAGGCGGCCTCTGGAGAAGCTGTAGTAGGCGGGGTACGTGCTGTCGGCGAACTCGCCCGTGGGAGCCAAAAGGTTCAGGCTGAACCCCATATGAGAAGCCTGAGCCATGAGGGTGGGGCCAGGGGCCAGAATCAAGGGAAGCGCGATCAGCAAAGCAACGGGGCGCATGGGGCCTCCTATGTGGACTCAGTGGATACGAGCGAAGGCTGTGCCAGGTTATGGCGATGGGCCCCATTCCTTGAATTAACAGGAACAAGTGCCGGTTGACTGGGGCCATGGCCTGCGGTGTTTTGCCTCGAAGGGGTGTGGGATTGCAACGGCGGACTATGGGGGAAGGGCTCGATGCCCTACTCTGGACGGGATGGGGATGGTACATGGCGTGGAAGCAGGATCTGGCCAAACTGAAGCAGCAACTCAGCCCGGAGCCGCCTGCCCCGGCGCCTAAGCCCAAACCCGTCCCCAAGACCAGCGGCCCTGGCCGGATGGAAGACGAGGACGCTGTCTTTCTCTCTGCCATGGGATTGAAACCGAGTCCAGCCCAGAAGGCCGGACCGTCCCCCAGGCCAGTCACTGCAGATCCGGGACTGGTCCAGGAACCCGTGATGCCAGAGACATTCCACGAAGCAGTGAAGGAGTGGAAGGGCCTCAAGCCCATGCCGAGGGGGATCCAAGATTTGGCGAATACCCCGGCCCCCCTATCGGCAGCCATTCCAGCTCCGCTTCCAGTCCACCAGGACCTGCGGCAGTCCATTCCCCCTGTCGGTAATGACCTGGCGCCCGAATCCAAACCCCAATCCCAGCCACCCGCTCCCCTGCGGTTTCAACTGGCTGCGGGCATGGCCCTCGAGGTGGACGCATCTCTTGATCTGCGCGGGCATTCACTCTCTGATGCCATGGACCGCCTCAAGGACCGCCTGGGCGATGGAATTGTTCTGGGTTGGCGCAGTCTTCAGGTTGTCCTCGGGCCTGATCCGAACCTCCACGAAGGCCTGATCGGGATGCTGACCACAGGCCAAGCGCCGATGGTGGCGCGCTACGCTCAGGCCCCGGTTCCGATGGGCGGCACCCAGGCCTGGCTACTCTACTTTGGTCCATCACCAACCCAGCCTTGAGGCGGGTTGCAATTGAGGGAGTCATGACCATGAGTCTGTTGGCAGTCGGAAGTGTGGCCTTCGATGATCTCGAAACCCCATTCGGGCACCGGGAGCATGTCCTCGGTGGATCAGCCACCTACTTTTCACTCAGCGCCAGCCGCTTCCATCCGGTCAGGATCGTTGCCGTTGTGGGCGAGGACTTTGGCCCCGAGCAGATGAGGGTCTTCGACCAACGCCCGATCGATCTGACTGGGCTCGCCCGGGTCGAGGGCCTGAGTTTCCACTGGAAGGGCTCTTATGGCTACGACCTGAATGAGGCGAAAACCCTCGCGACTGACCTGAACGTCTTCGCAGATTTTCGCCCTGACCTCCCGGCGGCCTTTCGAAATTCCCCCTACCTCTTCCTGGGGAACATCGATCCAGTGCTCCAGTTGGATGTGGTCCGGCAGATGTCCATCCGCCCGAAGTGGATCGCCCTGGACACCATGAACTACTGGATCAGGGGGGCCCAACCGGCCCTGCTGACGGTGCTCAAAGAGGTGGATATCCTCCTGGTGAACGATGCCGAGGTGCGGGAACTTACCCAGGAACACAGCCTGATCAAGGCCTACCGGAAAATCCAGGCCCTCGGCCCAGGGATTCTTGTCGTCAAGCGGGGGGAATATGGCGTGCTGCTGTTCACCCCTGGGGGCATCTTCGCTGCGCCGGCCTACCCCCTCGAGAGCGTTTTCGACCCGACAGGGGCGGGAGATACCTTTGCCGGAGGCTTCCTGGGCTACCTAGCCTCCGTCGAGCGAACCGACACCACCGCACTCAAGCACGCGACCCTAGTGGGTTCCGTCATGGCCAGTTTCACGGTGGAACAGTTCTCCACTGAGCGCCTGGAGCAGATCAGCCAGGATGAAGTCCGCAACCGCTTATCATTATTTTCAGATATGATCCGAGTCGAAGACCTATAATCTCCGATACCTACTTCCCTCTGGGGGGTCTTGATGAACCATCCCAATCGATTGCATGCTGGCCGGTTGTTCACCCTCCTGGTGACACCTTGCCTGCTCACGTCCCTAGCTACTGGTGCAAGCGTGCTCCGGGCCCAGGACCCCGCTGGGACCAGTCCCATCAAGGTAGAAACCCACTCCTCCAGGTGGGACTATCCCAAGGAGCTGAATGTTCCAGAGGGATGCCGGACCCACTTGGTCCAGAAGGGAGACACCCTCTGGGATCTCGCTGGAAAATACCTGGGCAACCCCTTCGCCTGGCCACAGATCTGGGAGCTGAACCAGTGGATCAAGGATCCGCACTGGATCTACCCCGGCGATCCCCTTGTCATTGATCCTTCCCGCAAGGTCGCTAGCGCGGATTCTGTTCCAGATGCGGTGGCCGACCTGCAACCGGACCAGCGACGTGCCGACCCTTCGTCAGTCCGCCGACCGGAGCTCGGATTTTCCTTCCAGGATTTCATTCAGTTACCCTTCCTCGCAACCGATGGCGCTGATGCCTATTACAAGAGCCAGGGGGCCTTCACCATCAGCTCCAATAAGCAGGAAGATCGCCGCTACTTGGGTGAGGGGGAAACCATCTACATCAACGGTGGCGCGGATCAAGGCCTGAAGGCTGGGGATCGGTTCCTCATCGTGAAGACGCTGGTCCGTAAGTTGGGGCACCCGGACAGTCCCAAGAAGAATCTGGGTGACGTTCTGCAGCAGATCGGCGTGGCCAGGGTGACCCTTGCCCAGGCCAAGGGATGCTCGGCTGTCATTGAGCGTTGCCTAGATACGGCCGAGGTTGGAGATCATCTGGTCCAATTCACCGAGCCGGCCAATCTCCCTCTGAACCTCCGCACCGACATTCAGGAACCCATCAAGATTGCAGCTAAGGCTGCCCAGCTGGTCTACATCCGTGATGGGAAACAGCACTCCGCAGGCGGGGATCTGGTTGTCATCGACCAAGGCACCAGCCAAGGCCTGAAGGTCGGTGATGTCCTCCTCGCCACACGGGTGAGGCAGTATACAGTTGGTCCCACGACCGCGGGCAAGCCCTCAACAGAGCAGGTGACCAACTATCTGGGTCAGGCTCTGGTCGTGAGGGCTGACGCCCAAACCGCCACCTGCCGGATCCTGCGCTCTACGGAAGAGATCCTGCTTGGGGACACCCTCACGCGCTGACGATCGCATCGTCGAGAAGAGTTAACTGATTGAGCCCGGATCAGGGGTGGCGGAGTTCCACCACCACCCGCTGCCCGCGGTTGGGAAGTTCGTAGGGATGAGGGGTCACAGACCAACCATGGGGGACACCCTCGGTAGCGAAGTCTAGGCCCTTGAGTGCGTAGAATGGTGCCCCCTGCTTACCGTGGCGGGTCCACCAGCCTACCAATTGATCCAGAGAGCCCAGGGCCTTGGCGGTGCCCCAATCGGCCTCCAGGGAGGGGAGATCCTCCAGTCGGCCATGAATGGTCCGCAGGTTGGGTATTGGAATTTCCATCGCGACTTGGCGCAAGAAAGCCAGTTTTTTGGACGAAGCATCCACCCCCAGCACCTGGAGGTCAGGCCTCGCCAGGGCGAGCACTACAGCTGGTGACCCCATACCCGTACCAAGGTCGACCACCCTGGCACCCGCCGGCATTGGTGCCAAGAACGACAAGAGCGAAGTCGCATCGAGTAGGAGTTCTTCCCGGCGGACGGCCGGGGGCAGGGCCGTCAAAGAATGGGTCCGATTCCATCGGTCAAGTAAGAGTAGAAAGCGACTCAAGGGCTCGGAAAGGTTGGCGGGGAGACGAATTTCCATGGATCAAGGATGGCATGGGACTTCCGTGGTGGAAATAAAGTAAACCCTATTGATATCTAACATCCTTTAATACAATTATTTATCAATTAATGAATCAAATTCTTACGTTTTGGCATCTATACTCTTGTAGGCAACACAGATCTAATTCTGCCACCTAGAGTACCGCGCATTGACAATTGGCTAAAAATAGACAATAATTATTCGCTTTTGGTAGACCTTGATTGGGAGCAAGCCATGACTCTGACGCAAACACATTTCACCATAGACTGGTCGAGCCGAAGCAAAATGCGTGGACCTGGCGAACAGTCACTTGGCAAACTCCTTCATGCACTGCGAGATCGACTGGCGCCCGAAGCACAGGGGATTTCTCTTACTTATGTTGATGATCGGGGCATGAGAAAGCTCAATAAGGAGCACTGCGGGAAGAACATGACGACCGATGTTCTAAGCTTTCCTTCCAGCACCGAGAAGGGCGCTTTCCCCCATCTCGGAGACATCGTGATCAGCCTTCCTACCGCTGAGAAAATGGCTAAAAAATTCGGTGTAAGTCGGCGGCGAGAGGTGGAGACCCTGGTCATCCATGGATTCCTGCACCTCTGCGGCCACGATCACGAGGTGGATCGCGGAGAAATGATGGCCCTCCAGGCCCAGATCGAACGAGACCTGCTTGACGAGGAACCCCTGGCCATGAGCCTAAAGCGGGGAAGGAAGCCCGGCAGCAAGGTGAAAAAGCTAAAGGACGGTTCGCGCGTGGTGGTCACAGGCCGAGCCGCCGCAGCCCTGGTCCGGCGCGAGCGAGTGAAAAAGGAGAAGAAGGTTCGAATCCGCAAGGTCATCAAACTGAAGGACCCCATACCCAAGCGCGGCCCAGGTCGGCCCCGGAAAGAGGTTGCTCCAGTTGTGGCCAAGCGTGTCCTCCGCCGTAGGCGACCCTCCCCTTCCCGCAGCGGTATCATCGGATAGCGCTGAAGCTCTCATGGAAAAGCAACGCGAAGGTCGATAAAATGGCCCTTTGGCCCGCCCTCGGGCCGTGCCGTTGGAGACTCCGTGATCAACCTCCTGCTCGGCCTGGGCACCGCCCTTGCCGTGATCCTTCTGTCCAGCCTGCTCAGCATCAAGCCCTGGATCAGCGCTCCACTGGGCCTTCTGGCCGGAGCTGGGCTCTTCATCTGGCTAGGCAGGCAGGTCCAGCAGGAGCTCGAAAAGGTCTTCGCTCGGGCCAGTGAACAACTCAAGAAGCAACAGTTCGACAAGGCCATTGAGATCATGAAGGAGGGCTACCGTTTTGCACCCAAACAGTTTCTTGTGAAGGGCAGCATCGACGGCCAGATCGGCGTGGTTCAATACCTGCGCAAGAAAAATGAGGAGGCCGAACCCCTGCTGGCTTCGGCTTCCATGCAGCACTACATCGCCAAGGCGATGCTGGGCATCCTTCAGTGGAAGCGGGGCGAAAAGAAGAAAGCCAAGGAGACCTTCGCCCTGGCCCTCAAATCCGGCAAGAAAGAGAGCCTGCTCTACGCCGTCTACGCCTATGTGCTGTTGGAAATGGGCGAACGGGATCGGGCTATCCAAATCCTCAACAAAGGGCTCGAAGTCTGCAAGGGCGACGAGCGCCTCATCACCAACCGGAACCAGCTGCAGAACGGCAAGGCCCTCAAGATGAAGGTCTATGGCGAACAGTGGTACCAGTTCCTCCTTGAACGCCCCATGATCCGCCAGGAGGCTCCGCACTTCGCTCGCGTCTCCCGCCGGGCCCTGCGCGGCTGACCGCACTGTTACCTCTGGAGCTAGCCATGTCAGGCCACAGCAAATGGTCCACCATCAAGCACAAGAAGGGCGCCGCTGATGCCAAGCGGGGCAAGGTTTTCACGAAGGTACTGAAAGAGATCACCGTGGCCGCCCGCCTCGGGGGCGGCGATGTGGCCAGCAATCCGCGCCTGCGCCTGGCGGTAGACCAGGCCAAGGGTAACAATATGCCTAAGGACAACTGGGAGCGCGCCATCAAGAAGGGCACAGGCGAGCTTGAAGGGGTGACCTACGAGGAAGTGATCTACGAAGCCTATGGTCCTGGGGGCGTGGCCATCATGGTTGAGGCCATGACCGACAACAAGAACAGGACAACCCCTGAGGTCCGCAGCTACTTCACCAAGTTCGGCGGGGAACTGGGTGCCCAGGGATCGGTGGCTTACCTCTTCAGCAAGCAGGGACAGATTGTGGTGGAACTGGAAGTCACTGAGGACACCCTGATGGAAGTCGCCCTCGAAGCTGGCGCTGACGATGTCATCAACGAAGGGGAAGCCTGGGTCATCAAGACGAGCCCTGAAAGCTATCAGGCCGTCAAGGATGCCGTGGATGCTGCCAAGCTGCCGGTCCTGGAAGCCAAAATCATCATGGCCCCCAGCACAAGCACGGCGCTGGAAGGGAACAAGCTCACCAGTTTCCTCAAGCTGGTGGACCTGCTCGAAGACAACGATGATGTGCAGAATGTGTGGCACAACGGAGACTACGACGAGCCGGAGGACTAGGGCGTGTTTTCAAAGT
>SESH01061008.1_pt1 | contig 28588 bp, 32 predicted proteins | sample 3171561 | NCBI WGS metagenome assembly SESH01 (sample SAMN10866947, study PRJNA518727) | freshwater metagenome | biome: subpolar coniferous forest; feature: holomictic lake; material: water; isolation source: holomictic Lake 442 2011 16.5 m and 2014 13 m | place: Canada: near Kenora, Ontario
CCCTGCGATACTGCCAGCAAGATACATGGTAGCATAAAAAAGTTGGCCGTCCTTGAGAAGAGCTGCATTTTCAAACATATAGGCAGAAAAGGTGGTAAAACCTCCGCAGAAGCCAGTGACCAGAAAAAGCCTTGCTTCGGGGGAAACAAGAGTGGTTGAGATTGCCAGTTCACTCAAAAAACCGATCAGAAAACTGCCAAGAATGTTAACCGTCAGCGTGGAAAAAGGAAACCCGGTTGCTACTGGAGCAAGAAGCAACGCCACGACATAGCGCGCAACAGAACCCAGAAAGCCGCCCACCCCGACAAGTGCTATGGCACCGGCATGTTTCATAATCCGTTACCTGCAAGATGTTTTGCCTCTCCACACATAATTCTTAACGGTTGTGACCGCAAGATTGCCCATCCTCTATCCGCTTGTGTGCGCAACACATTTCGTCGAGGATGCCGAGCAGGGTATTAAAAATACCGATGCAGATAATGGTCGGAGCCCATAATCCGATAAAAATGGCAATCAGCTCATGATTTACCCCTGTGCCAAAAATAAAGATATAGATGGAAAGGAGTATCGAAAAGGTGGCCCCGATAAAATAGAAATGCGGCTTCATGGTGCGTTTGATTAAGTGAACCAACTCCTAAAATGTAAGAATAATAACGGCAGGAAAAAATCAGCTCGTTGTACTGCTGAGAAGATGTACCGTGCACAATTGGTATATTAACACAATTGTGGTCGCTTTACAGGGAGCTTTACTGTCAATATTGTTTTTCATCTCATGAGGCCAAAAAAGAGAATAGTTGCCATTGACTATGGCACCAAACGCATTGGTCTTGCCAAGAGCGATCCCCTCTGGCTCTTTGCCCAGCCTGTCGGCACCTTTGACCGTCCCGGTCTCTCTGTCGCCCTTGCGACGATGGTGAAGCAGGAGGACATCGGGTTGCTTCTTGTTGGATATCCACTGAGTGACGGAGATGAGCACAATGCCATGACCGGCGTGGTTGACCGATTTCTTGAGGAGCTTCGTGCAGAGTTTCCGCTGTTACTGATAGAGACAGTTGATGAGCACCACTCATCAAGGGATGCTCGTAACATCCTCGTCGCATCAGGAAAGTCAAGAAAGGAGCGGCAGCAGAAGGGACGGCTCGACAGCGCTGTGGCCTGTGTGCTGCTCACCGACTATCTTGAACATTGCGACAGAAGCGGGTAGAGGCAATAATAATAATAATTACCACATTCATACTGTTTTGATGTAGAATTTTCAGATATTTAAACTCTGCCAAGAGCCAACAAGAACGGAGTGCCTCTAATGGAATCAACGATGCCACAAGGTAAATATGTTATCAATACTCAAGGCAAAAAGACAGGTGTACTCTTATCCTTGAAGCAATACCGGCAATTATTGGAAGATTTACATGATCTGACAATACTTGCATCCCGACGGGATGAAACCCCGGTGACTCTTGAAGAGATGAGACTGAGGTTGCAATGCCATGAGCAAGTATAGTGTCATCTTTAAGCCCTCTGTCGAAAAAGATTTACGAAAAATACCGGCGGCTATGGTTGATCGTCTTTTTCAGCGTATAGATGGACTGACAGCCGATCCATTTCCTCCGCAATCTCTCAAACTTGCTGGAGGTGAGTTTTTTTATCGCATTCGGGTGGGTGATTATCGAATTGTCTATCAAGTCGACACAGAGGAAAAGCAGATTGTCATCCAGTATATCCGTCATCGTCGTGATGTCTATCGAGATTTATAGCGTAAAAAGTTTTCCTTTAGCTTTTGGGAGCCGCTTCTTTATCTTTACCAACATCAATTATAACATTCACCAGCAATATTGTCTTTTATGAGTACTTCAACCATGCTTGATGTTTTCAAATCAACCGGAGCGCTGCTTGATGGACACTTCAAGCTGACATCAGGCCGCCACAGCAATGCCTACTTTCAGTGCGCCAAGGTTTTGCAACATCCAGAGCACTTGTCTGAGGTTTGCAGCAGGATTGCTGGCCATTTTGCCGGAAAAGGCATTGAAACGGTAATCTCTCCTGCCATTGGCGGGATTGTTGTCGGCACAGAGGTTGGTCGTCAGCTTGGTGTCACGACCATTTTTGCCGAGCGTAAAGATGGAGCGATGACGATTCGTCGAGGCTTCAGCCTTGAACCTGGTGAGCGGGTGCTGGTGATCGAGGATGTGATAACCACCGGCGGCTCGGTGGCTGAAGTGGTTGCGCTCATTAACGCTGCCGGAGCATCGCTTGTCGGAGTTGGCTCAGTGGTTGACCGAAGCAATGGAGGGGTGAAACTTGCTGATGACCAATTTTCGGTTCTTTCGATGGAGGTGATCAGCTATGCTCCTGAAGAGTGCCCGCTCTGCAAGGAGGGCGTGCCGATTGATGCGCCAGGAAGTCGGGCAAACAGGCAACATTGATGGGCATGATGGTGGAGTCACCGATCAGGAGCATCTCCTTTATTGGCCTCGGGTTGATTGGTATGTCGCTGTTGCGGGCTATCAAGAGTTCACCGCTTGCCCGGGAGAACCCAATGCTTTATCAAGGGTTTGATCCAGACTTTAGCGAGGCTGACCGTCGCAGCGTCAAAACGTTGGGACTTGACTCTTTTGTCGAAGATAAAAAAACCCTTTATAGCGCCGATCTACTGATTCTTGCCGCTCCGGTTGAGGTCAATATTGCCCTTCTCGACGAGATAAAGCAGTTTGCGCCTTCATCAACACTGGTGAGCGACGTGTCGAGCACCAAGTCGCTTATTGCCCGGAAAGCACGCGAACTCGCTCTCCCTTTTATAGGTATGCACCCCATGGCAGGCAAGGAGCAGAAAGGCTACCGGGAGAGCCACGAAGAGCTTCTGCTGAACAAGCGTGTTATCTTTTGTGATGATAATGGTCTACTTGCCAGTGAAAAAGGGCTGTTTCTTGTCAGGTTGCTTGAGTCGGCAGGATGCACAACACTCTCCATGACCCCGGACGATCATGACCGTGTTATTGCCAAAATAAGCCATCTGCCTCAACTGCTTTCAACGCTGCTGATGGGCTACTGTGGCGATTCGATCAGTAAGTCAGGCCCCGGTTTTGCCACACTGGCAAGGCTGGCAGGCAGTTCATGGGATATCTGGCAAGATATTGTTGCAACAAATAGCGACAACATTGCCGATGAGCTTGACCATTTTTCCAAAGAACTATCCCTGCTCTCCAAAGAGGTGAGGCAACTCAAGCTTGAACAGCTTGAGGCGCGCTTCAGTGAGGCTAATCGGCTCTATCAAACCCTTAAAGAGGTAAACCGGCCATGAAATTCGGGATTGTTATCAATGTCTCCAGAGAGCATGCCCTGGTTCTGGCCCGGGAGCTTGCCAAATGGCTCGATGCAAGGGGCGTTGATTACCTGTTTGAGGCGCTCTCCGCAGAACATCTGCATATCGACAATTCAGCCCCAATTGAGGAGCTTGGCCTGCATTGTGATGCATTTATCTCACTTGGTGGTGATGGAACCCTGCTCTTTACCTCGCATTACGCCGTTACCAAGCCGGTTATTGGTGTCAATGTCGGTTATCTCGGCTTTTTGACGGAGTTTACCCAGGCTGAAATGTTTGCGGCGATAGAGATGGTCTTGCATGGCAGCTACTCTATTCATACCCGTTCACAGCTTGAGGCGACTGTCACTATTGATAATGAAATGCAGCGTCTCAGGGCGTTGAATGATGTGGTTATCGAAAAAGGGGCCTACCCGAGGATTCCGACATTTATAATAAAGCTTGATGGAGAGTTGCTCAGTTCATACAGGGCTGATGGTATCATTATTGCCACATCGACCGGCTCAACCGCATACTCCATGTCGGCCGGTGGTCCGATCATTGCGCCAAAATCAAGTGTTTTTGTTATTACACCAATATGTCCGCACATGCTGACGGTACGGCCTATCGTTATCAGCGATGACAAGATGATTGAGGTCTCTGTGGATGCTCCCGATGGCTTTTTCCCGCTCAACTGTGATGGCACTCTGAAAAAAATGCTTTTACCACACGAGAGCATTACGGTCAGAAAATCTCCGGTGGTCATTAATCTTGTCGCCAATGAAAGCAGGAATTTCAGTGAAATCCTGCGCACAAAACTGCTCTGGGGTCGTGAGCATAACTTCGCTCAGTAATTGCCCCATTATCTTTTTCGAATGAATCCGCCTGAAACAGTTTCATGAGTAACAGCATCAGCTCCGGCTCACTGCACAACCTGCTTGGTATTCCTCTGGATACTCCACTGAGCATTGACGGGATGTGTGGCCGTCTTAAACCGGTCTATTATCCAGCCCCGGCGCTCTCGGCTCGTCTGGAGCAGTTTTGTAATGTCCTTGTCGCGGCCATGCAGTCGCTTGGCATACCTGTTTGTTCCGATGAGGATGCCCTGGGTGCAGATGGGCGATTTGCGCCGGGGCAGGTCATTCTCGCACCCGGCTATTTTCCCGATGATCTGCTGGCCATCGACAGGGTGACAACCCTCTATAACAACATTATTGTCGGCATCTACGACGAGCCAGCGCCGCTCACCAGGGAATCTTCTCCCCAGCAGCGCCTTGATGCCATTGTGGGGAGGCTTGCCCGTGACATGGTTCATATCCTTATTTTTGTGACCGATCAATCATGGACAATATGCACGATGAATGGTGGTGTTGTCACCTTCAACACCCCGGTTCCGCTGCGGGAGGATGTGCGCGATACTCTGGTGCCAAAACTGACCGCCCAGGTTGTTCCTCCAAGGGCCGAAGATCTCGACATCATGCAGGGAGAGCTGAATACCGGGACAGCGGAGTTTGAGGCTGTTGCCGCAGATTTTATGCAGTGCAGCGCTTTGTGGAGCAGTAATGCTTCACTGTTGACGCATACCTCAACCATAGGGCTCGACTATCGAAGCGCCTTTTATCAACGGATTGTTGCCCGCTACCTTGATCAGCGGAGCGGGATGAGCTATGGTTTTTTTGCCAGCCAGCGACCGGTTGCTGTACAACCCGCTCATCTTTCCGCTGGTGCAGGGTTGATTCCTGTTTGTCTGCAAGGAGGTGAATATTTTGTGCCTGTTCCGCAGATAAGTGTGGTCACCACAAGGTCAGGGTGCAGAAAAAATCACCTCAATCCACAGAGTGATCTTGTGGAAATAGGTCTTCTGTTTCGGGAGGGTAAAGGGCGTGCATGGCTGAAGACTCCGGCAGGGAGCTCTGCCGAGGTGGTTGCAAAGCCCTCTTTCGACACGCTGACGATACTTGCCCATGCACTGGGTAATGCCCTCGTGGCAAGCATACTGATGACGTTGAACCCAAAGTCCTACTTTCCGTCCCATCTGGCCCGTTTTGGGGCCTCAATGACGCACTGGCATGACTATCCCTCCAGCTTCCAGCTTCCTGAAGGGTACTTTCTGCATGGAGAGAGCAATCCCCCGGTCGCCTGTTCAACACCGCAATCAGCGGCATATAGTCTGCTTGGTAAAATAGCCGCGCTTGAGGTTGCGCTCGAACAGGGTACAGCGTATCGGGGAGACGTCCATGTTGAGCCGAACCATGGCACAAATATTGTGGGTATTCTGTCACTTGCCGAAACCGCGATGCTCCTCAATCCTTCCCCCTTACCGGAGGTTATTACTGAAGAGCGATAACCGGGAACTCCCTATTCCCCCTCTTCTCCCTGCTCAACGTAAGGCCATTTGCCTTGCCGGGTGAGAATCATCTCGACCAGCTCTCTGATGCACCCTTTTCCCCCTTCAAATCCCGAGATGTAACCAACCCGGTTTCGGAGATAATTGGCCCCGTCAATAGCGGTTGCAGGGAGGCCAACTTTTGAGAGTATGGCAATGTCGCCGATATCATCGCCGATATAGGCGCAATCCTCATCATCAAGATTGTGGCGCAGACGGAAAGCGTCATAAGAGTAGAGCGGACTCTCTCCATTGAGGTAGAGATCATGCACGCCGATCGCCTCCAGTAAAGGGCGGTACCCCTCAGCATCTCGTTCCGACACAACGGCGATACGTATCCCCAGCTTCAGCGCCTCTTTGATGGCAACAGCATCTCTGACCGAAATTGAGCAGAGCTCCCCACCATTGCTGTCGAAAGTAATTCTGCTGCCGTTCAGCACTCCGTCAACCGGAAAAATAAGGGCGCGTACGGCTTTGAGCGCCTGATCGATTTTTGATGATGGATCGGCCAGTGACGGCTGCATCCCGAAATATTGAAAACCTTCCAAAAGTGTATGATGTTTTAGAGTGAATGAAGAGAGCGCACACACCGGTAAAGGTGGAGCAGTTGTTTGACAATTGTACCAAAATCAGCCAGCGCCACCTGGGTGGCAGCATCAGACATCGCTTTTGACGGGTTTGGGTGGATCTCGAAAAAGAGACCATCCACCCCGGCAGCAACCGCCGCCCTGGCAAGGGGCATCACATACTGACGCTCTCCGCCAGAAATACCATGGCCTGCCCCTGGAAGCTGGAGGCTGTGTGTTGCATCGTAGAGCACCGGATATCCTGATTCCGCCATTTTGGCCAACCCCCTGAAATCAACCACAAGGTTGTGATAGCCAAAGCTTGAGCCTCGTTCAGTAAGCATTACCCTGTTATTCCCAGTCTGTACCACTTTGGCGGCGGCAAGCGCCATATCATCCGGAGCCATGAACTGTCCTTTCTTGATGTTGACCGCCAGACCGCTCTCTCCTGCTGCCACAAGCAGCTCCGTCTGCCGGCAGAGAAATGCCGGTATCTGCAGCACATCAACGTAACGGGCGGCATGAGTCACATCCTTTGTCTCATGGATATCGGTAATAACCGGCATGTTATACCTTTGGCGAATCTCGGCAAGCACTTCGAGCGCCTCGGTATCTCCAATGCCGGTGAAGGAGGTGCCAGAGGTACGATTTGCCTTGCGGTAGGAGCCCTTGAAGATAAAACGAACTCCCACCTCCTGGCCGATACGCTGCAACTCTTCAGCCGTCTCCATGGCCATTGCGCGATTTTCGATCAGACAGGGGCCTGCAATAAAAAGCGGGCAGCTTTCGTCAGGAACGGAGAGTGAGCCAATTGAGAACTTTTGCGTGCTGCTCATTATTACCTCTTAATAGTGTCCAGTTTAAATTCCATTGATGGATTTAACATTTTAAGGGTTAAATTTACAACAATATTTCTTATTCACACTTTGTAATCAAATACTGAAAATAATGAGTACTGCAGATACAAAACAAAGGTTGGAGGAGATAGAAAAACAGCTTGCAAATCTCGTTGAGGAGCAGACGGTTATCAAGGCGAAGTGGGATGGTGAGAAGGAGTTAATACACTCTTCACGAGTTCTGAAAGCACAGCTTGAAGAGTTGCGCGTGCAGTCAGAGGAGTTTGAGCGCCAGGGCGACTATGGCAAGGTGGCGGAGATTCGCTATGGAAAAATTGTGGCTATTGAGCGAGAGCTGGAGGAGAACCGGAAAATAATTGAAGAGAAGAAGGCATCAGGCAATCTGATCATGAAAGAGGAGATTGACGCAGAGGATATTGCGGATATTGTCTCGAAATGGACAGGTATTCCTCTCAGCAAAATGCTGCAGTCAGAGCGGCAGAAGCTCTTGTTGATTGAGGATGAGCTGCATAAACGGGTTATCGGGCAGGAAGAGGCGGTCACCGCCGTCAGTGATGCGGTCAAGCGCTCTCGGGCAGGGATGGGCGACGACAAACGTCCCATAGGCTCCTTTATCTTTCTTGGCCCGACCGGTGTGGGTAAAACCGAGCTGGCTCGCACTCTTGCAGACTATCTTTTTGATGATGAGGATGCCATGATTCGCATCGACATGAGCGAATATATGGAGTCGCATAATGTCAGTCGTCTGGTTGGCGCCCCTCCCGGCTATGTTGGCTACGAAGAGGGTGGACAGCTCACCGAAGCGGTGAGGCGCAAGCCATTTTCCGTTGTCCTGCTTGACGAAATTGAGAAGGCGCATCCCGATGTTTTTAATATTCTTTTGCAGATTCTTGATGATGGACGGCTGACCGACAGTAAAGGGCGGACGGTGAACTTCAAGAACACCATTATCATTATGACGAGTAACATCGGTGCCCAGCTTATCCAGTCAGAAATGGCGAAGATAGATGGGGCGAACCGCGAGTCGATACTCTCCAGTTTGCAGGAAAAACTTCTCCTGGCACTCAAACAGAAGGTGCGGCCCGAGTTTCTCAACCGTATAGATGAGGTGATCCTCTTTACTCCGCTGACCAGGGAAGATCTGAAAAAAATTGTTTTGATTCAGTTCGATCATATTCGTGCCGCAGCCATGCGCCAGCGCATCTCTCTTGCTCTTTCAGATTTGGCGATTGCGTGGCTTTCAGAGGCCGGTTTTGATCCTGCTTTTGGTGCCCGTCCACTCAAACGGGTGATGCAGAAGAGGATTACCAATAAACTTTCAGAACTTATCCTTTCAGGAAAGGTTCAGGAGGGAGAGGCCGTTGCCGTTGATATCTCCGGAGGCGAGCTGACCGTAAGCAAAGTGGTTGCATAATGTTGTGCCAATGAAAAAAGAGTCATTTGCTTTGGCGGCCTTGCTGCTCCTGTTTTCCATCCTCGCGCCGTGCGGTTATGGAGCAGTCCGGCCTGCCAGCCTGACAATTAAAATCGGGCAGATGTTGATGATCGGTTTCAGGGGGTTCACTGTTGAAGATTCTCCTGAGATTGTTGCCGATATCAAGGAGCGTCATATTGGCGGAGTTGTGCTTTTTGAGTACGATCTACCTTCGCGCACCCATAACAGGAACGTCAGCACTCCCGGGCAGGTTGCCCGTCTTACACAGGATTTACAGATGCTGTCGCCGATACCGCTCTTTATTGCCATTGACCAGGAGGGCGGAAAGGTCAACCGTCTCAAACCCACCAGAGGTTTTCCCGCCAGTGTATCGGCACAACATCTTGGGCAGCTCAACAATCCCGACAGCACCAGGGCTGCAGCATTACAGACCGCCAGAACGCTGATGGAGCTGCACATTGGCATGAACCTTGCGCCTGTTGCCGATCTGAACCGTAACCCTGATAATCCTGTGATTGGAAAGCTCGAAAGGAGTTATTCCGCTGATCCTGCGGTGGTGACGAGCAATATCAAGCTGATCTCTGATATATACCGTGATGCAGGCATCATCCCAACGCTGAAACATTTTCCCGGTCATGGCAGTTCAACCACTGATACTCATCTCGATTTTACGGATATCACCGCCACCTGGTCAGAAAAAGAGCTGGAGCCTTATCGCGCCCTCATTGCCTCCGGCTATCGTGATGTCATTATGACGGCGCATGTGTTCAATGCCACACTTGACCCACTCTATCCGGGGACACTTTCACAAGCAACCCTGGAGGGGCTACTCAGGGGCAAGCTTGGCTTTCAGGGGGTGATCATCAGCGATGATATGCAGATGCAGGCTATTGCTGACCACTATGGACTGGAAACAGCCATTCAGAAGGCCATTGAGGCTGGGGTGGATATTCTTGTTTTTGGCAATAACGCTGTTTATGATCACGCCATAACCACAAAAGCAACGGCAATCATCAAGTCGCTGCTTGCCCGAAAGGTTATTACTCCAGATCGCATTGAACAGTCGTACCGTCGAATCATGGAACTCAAGGAACGGTATAATGTTCTTCATAACCAACAACTTACCTCTTCCTGGTAAAAATAATCGCCAGGCAAAACCATGCTACTGAGAAATAAAGACAAGAAAGCACTTATAAGCATATTTTCACTGGTTAGCTATCCAATGGAGGTGTGGGCTTATAGTTCTCTGCAGGATTGCTGAAAATTATGCAAATGACGAGGTGAATATCATATCAATAAAAGTAAATCGATAAGCCATGAAAACCATCTATGTGGTCCGGCACGCAAAAGCAGGTTTGGGAGGCACCCATACCGGTGATTTTGATCGAAAGCTTAACGAAGTTGGTCTGAAAGCGGCCCACTTTATGGCGGAGCTGCTTGAGCAGAGGGGTGTTGTTCCAGAGCTGGTTCTTTCAAGCCCTGCAGAGAGAGCTATAAACACTGCCGAGATCTTTTGTGACATTCTGCGTTACCCTAAGGAGCGTCTTGAGAAGCGCATGGAGATATATGAGGGGGGAGCCGGCCGCTTGCTGACCATTCTGCAGCAGATAGCTGACACGAATAAAACGGTAATGTTGTTTGGACATAACCCCACCATTAGCTCGTTTTCAAACCTGCTGGCAGTGGGTGATATTGACAGTCTTGCAACCTGCGGAGTGGTGCGTATTGATGTGGCAGTCGATTCGTGGAGAGAGGTGCGTCCAGGGAGCGGGAAGTTGATATGGTATGAGTTTCCAAAAAGGTATCAGTAACGAGACTAATCACGCTCCTGTTTCAGATCGCGGTTCATCAGCTCTAAAATGGCCTGCTGGGCGGGCTTTGCCTCAAAAAGCATCTGATAGACAGCTTTGGTAATGGGCATTTCAACGCCAACTGAACGGCTTAGCTCATAGACTGCCCTGGAGCTGTGGACACCTTCGGCGATCATGTTCATAGAGCTGATGATCTCATCAAGGGTGCGGCCACGGCCAATCTCCTCTCCCACATAGCGATTTCTGCTGTGCTGGCTTAAACAGGTGACCACCAGATCTCCAATCCCCGAAAGTCCTGAGATGGTGACGGAATCGCCACCAAGTTTACTGCAAAGCCTTGATATCTCGGCAAGACCTCTGGTGATGATGGCGGCCTTGGCATTATCGCCAAACCCTAAACCATCAGAAATTCCTGCCGCAATGGCGATGATGTTTTTGACTGAGCCAGCGATTTCAACTCCGATGATATCGGTGTTCACGTAGACACGGAACCGGTTGGTATGGAAGATCTCCTGAACAGTTTCGGCGGTCGAGAGCGATGGTGATGAGGCAACCACGGTTGTGGGTTGATTTTTTGAGACCTCCTCGGCATGGCTTGGTCCATAAAGGGCGGCAACCCGGGATGGCTGCAGATCAGAAAGTACCTCAAGTAACACCTCCGACATCCGTTTGCCCGTGCCAATTTCAATACCCTTGGCCACGTTGACCACTATTTTGCCATCAAGCGCAATATCTTTGAATCCAAAAATTGTCTCCCTGAGCGCTTGGGAGGGCACTGCAGTGACAATCATCTCTGCCCAGGAGACCAGTAAAGGCAAATGGTGAGTGACCTGCAAGGTGTCAGGAAATGGAACTCCTTTGAGATATCGGAGGTTCTGGCGTTCAGCATCAAGCATAAAGGCAAACTCGGGCCGATGCGCCCACAGACGCACCTGATATCCTTTTTTTGCAAGAAGGACAGCAAGGGTTGTTCCCCAGCTTCCTGCTCCCAGAACGGCAATATTCATAAGGTTGCTTTGTGCATCACGCCTTCTTGCCAAAAGTGACGCGGCTCTCTGTGCCAGATATCAGTCTTCTGATATTCCCTCGGTGGGTGTAGATGATGGCAAGCGCCACAATGAGCCCGAAAATCATGAGGTGATAGTCGAGGCTGTCATGAAAGAAAAGTTGTGCATCAAATAGCCCGATATAGTAATCGAGGCCAGTGCCAAGTTCAAAGATATATTTACGAATAGCAATAATCAGGGGAAAGGCAATTGCCGCCAGCATGGAAGCAACGGAGACGTGCCGCGAAAGATAGACTGTCAGCAAAAAAATGCCGACAACCATCAACATACTCACTGGCGCTATACCGATCAGCATCCCTGCGGCTGTACTGACACCCTTGCCTCCCTTGAAACCGGCAAAAAGGGTAAAGACGTGACCAATGACAGCGCTCATTCCTGCAAGAAGGCCCAGGGCAACCTCATTGATGTCAGGAAACACTCCAATTGGATGGAGCTGAAAAAAGGCCACCACTCCGACTGCAGCAACAATGCCTTTGATGATATCAATCAGGGTGACAATAAGTCCAGGTTTCCAGCCGAGCACTCGGAAGGCATTGGTGCCTCCGGCATTCCCGCTGCCAAAGTTACGAATATCAATCCCCTTCAGCAATTTTCCAGCCATGAGACTGGTAGGAATGGAGCCGATAATGTAGCTCACCGCCAAAATGACCATTAACGTCAGCATAACCCTTCCCGATTATCAGATTCTGGATACCTTTCCAACAATGTACGCATTTTCTCCCAGAGAATTCAAGCGTGAGAGCAGCTTATCAACCGCATTTTTGTCAACAATCATCACTAAACCAATCCCAAGATTGAATGTTCGGCGCATATCCTCTTCGGGGACGTTGCCCTCCCTGCGGATAATGTTGAAAATAGCTGGCTCCGGCCACGAATTCCACTCAACATCAAGCTTTAAACCATCAGGCACAATTCGCATGGTGTTGCCCATGAGACCGCCACCGGTAATATGCGACAGCCCCCGGATATCAGGCGAACCAAAGAAGGGCTCAATGACAGAGAGATAGGAGCGGTGCACCTTCAGGAGCGCCTCCCCGGCTGTGCCCTCAAGTTCCGTAAAAGTCTGGTTCATGCGACCTTCGAGCACTTTGCGTGCCAAAGAGTAACCGTTGGTGTGCAGCCCGGTCGAAGGCAGGCCAATCAGCACGTCACTCTCTCTGACGGCCGAGCCATTGATGATTTTTTCATGATCAACAACTCCAACAATAGAGCCCGCGAGGTCAAAATCCCGCTCCTGATAGAGACCGGGCATCTCGGCAGTTTCACCACCAATAAGCGCACAACCGTTTTCACGGCAGCCATTCACCATGCCGGTCACCACAGAGGCCGCAATCTCCGGTGTCAGTTTGCCGCAGGCATAGTAGTCGAGAAAAAAGAGCGGCTTTGCCCCACAGACAAGAATATCGTTGACACAATGGTTGACCAGGCATGAGCCGACGGTGTCGTACCGGCCAAGCTCAATGGCAATTTTCAATTTGGTGCCGACTCCGTCAATGCTGCTGACCAGTACCGGCTTTTTATACTGCGAAAAATCCGGCAGAAAAAAACCTCCAAAAGCACCGATATCGGTGATAACTCCAGGGGTGAAGGTCTGGCGAACCTGTGGCTTGATCATGCGGACAAACTCCTCACCTGCACTGATATCAACCCCCGCTTTTTTATAATCCATCTGCGATACCTCTTGTTTTAGTGGCTTCCTGCCGGTGTTTCAAAAATTGCATGATCCTCGGGAGCGGAGAAAAACTCCCTGTGAAGATTGTTTACAGCGGTTGCCACCTCCGGCTCTTCCACCACAAACCCGACATTAATCTCCGATGCTCCCTGGGAGATCATCCTGAGATTGACATTTTTCAAGGCGCTGAAAATTCGGCCTGCAACACCGCGAGACATACGAAGATTATCGCCAACAACACTGATGGTTGCAACGTTATGCTCAATCTCAACCTCGCCAAGAGTTTTCAGCTCTTGAATCAGCTCGTTGTTGAAGCTTTTGTCGTCCACCGTGAGTGATACCGATACCTCACTGGTTGAGATCATCTCCACAGAGACACCGTAACGAGCGAAAAGATCGAAGAGCTCATTCATGAAGCCGTGTCGGCCCATCATGCGGTTGGAGCGGACATTGATGATGCACTGGTTTTTTTTAACCGCAATGGACTTGACAAGCCCCTCATAACTCATACCCGAAAGCCTTTCCGGATCATTGGTGATGATGGTGCCCTTGGCATCGGGATGCAAGGAGTTGAGCACATAGACCGGAATATTTTTCTGCACGGCAGGCGCGATGGTGTCGGGATGGAGCACCTTGGCACCGAGATAGGCAAGCTCTGCCGCCTCTGAAAAGGTCATTACCCGGATGCTTCTCGCCTCAGGAACAAGCCGTGGATCGCAGGTCATGACACCATCAACATCAGTCCATATCTGAATTGAGTTGTCATTGAGCCATGCGCCAAGCAGGGCTGCGGAAAAGTCGGAGCCGCCACGGCCAAGTGTTGTGGTTTTGCCATCTTTTGTGGCTCCGATGTAGCCCTGGGTAACAACCGTTGTTCCCTTTGCCAGCAGAGGGAGGATAATCTGGTTCACCTTTGTTTCGCACACCTCATCAAGCGGGCGGGCAAAGCCGAAATTGTTGTCGGTAATCATCACCGTGCGAACATCCACCCATGCAACATTATGCCCCAGCTCCTTCATTGCTGCGGCAAAAACGGTTGTTGAAAAGAGTTCTCCAAATGAGCAGAACATATCCCTCGAACGCTCCGTCAGCTCGCCTACAATGTCAACTCCCTTGATCAGCAGCTCAAGACGATGGGCAAGCTGCTCTATTGTTGTGGCAAGCTCTCCCTTCAGTTCGGTGCCCTTAATCAGTTCATCTACAAGCTTGAGATGGAAGTTGCGCACGTCACCGGCAAGCGACATCGCCTCATCAAGAGCGCTGCGCCCTGCGGCATCCGCAATATGAATCAGCTTATTGGTAATACCGCTGCACGCGCTCAGTACCACAAGCGGAGTCCCCTTCTCCTCTTCCCGCGCAACAATTAAAATAGCCTGTTGCATCGCCCGGGCCGTCCCTACGGAGGTCCCGCCGAATTTCATTACCGCCATATCTCTTTTAAACCTGTGAGTTAACTGTTATCTTCTTCAAGAAAATCCTTTCGTCTACCACAAAGATGTGCCTTCTCCTCCTGATGGCTGTAGATGCTATAATGCTGGTATCTTACAGAAATGATGGTGTTTACTGACCGCTACCCATGAAATCCAAAGCCATTTTCATCTCTCCATGGCATCTCTCCATGAAACTCTTCAAAACGTTGCGCCTACTCTTTTTAATTGCTGTGACACTGCTCGGTCTGAGCAGTTGTCAAAGTTTCAGGAGAGGTTCAGATTATGAATTCGAATCTAAATATAGTTTAAAAAAGAGAAAAACGCATATCTCCTGTACGGCAGAACGAGGCGGTACTGCGGTGATCAAACCCTTTCCGCTGAAAGTATCAGAGCGAACGTTTGATGCCCTTTTTTCCTCCATTGAAGAACTTCTCGATGCTCCATATCGGTCTGGTGGCACCACCCCTGAGGGCTTCGACTGCTCCGGGTTTGTGCAATATCTCTACAAGCAGCAGTTTCGGATGATTCTCCCTCGTACAACCGGAGAACTTGCCCTCCTCGGCAGCGTGGAGCCCGAAAACAACCTGAGACGCGGCGACCTCGTCTTCTTCAGCATTGACGGTAACAACATTGACCATGTTGGCATTATTATCGGCAAGAACCGATTTGCCCATGCAGCTCGAACTGGTGTCAGAGTTAACGAGCTGTATGAGCCCTATTATCGCAGCCACTACGCTTTTGGTGGACGTATCATAACGCCAGAGTGATCTGTTTTGCTTCGAGAAATGGCTATATTAGCCGCTACAACTTTAACCCCCTTTTATGCCGCAAACCGGACTGAACAATTACTTTGAACTGGCTTTTAACCTTGATGCCGACCTTCACGAACTCTGCATTGCCCTGCTTGCTGGAGAGGGGGTAGAATCTTTTCTTGAAGAGGATCACCAACTCCTCGCCTATCTGCCTGAAGCAGAATGGACGGAAGAAAAAGAGCAGGCCATCCGCACCATGCTGCAGGAGAGGCTGGGGAGAGTTCCCGACTATCGGGCAGCCCTGATTGCCGACAGAAACTGGAATGAAGAGTGGGAGGCAACCCTGGAACCGATCGAGATATCCGACCGGCTGCTGATTGTGCAGAAAAACAAGGGCACCCAGGGGAAACCCGGCCAGATCGTCATCGAGATCAACCCGAAAATGTCTTTCGGTACCGGCTACCATGCCACAACGCGCCTGATGCTGCGGCAGATGGAGCTGCTTGATCTGAAAGAGAAAAAAATCATGGATATCGGCACCGGCACCGGCGTTCTTGCCATTGCCGCCCGCAAGCTCGGCAACATCCTGCCCATCCTTGCCTTCGACAACAACTCATGGGCGGCAGAAAATGCGGCTGAGAATATTGTAGAGAACAATGCGCCTGATATTCACATCAAGCTCCTTGATGCCGAAGAGGATCTTGTTGCCAACCTGAAAGAGGGTTACGACCTCATTCTGGCCAACATCAACAAAAACGTACTCGACCGCATTCTTCCGGCAATCCGCAAATATGCCCCTGCCGCCCCGGTACTCCTCTCAGGTGTGCTCCTCTACGACGAACCATGGCTGAAAAAACTGGGCAAGCAGCTTGGCTACGAGATGGTGAAGACCATCTACGAAGATGAGTGGCTTTCAGCTTACATCCGACCACTATGAAAAAAAGAGTCTCCTGTATTGATATCGGCACCAACACAGGATTGCTGCTGATAGCCGACCTTGAACCAGGGAGTGGTGACATCCTGCCGGTTTTCCACAAACAGACCATTCTGCGACTGGGGAAAAATGTTGACGCAGAGAAAATTATTGGCCAGGCGGCCCTCCAGCGGCTCATCGACTGCATGGTTGATTATCGCCGGATAAGCGAGGCATATAACTCCGAAACCATCATTGCCGCAGGCACCAGCGCCCTGAGAGATGCCAAAAACCGCATCGAGATTATTGCTGCGGTTGAGCATGCCACAGGAGTAACCATTCAATGTATCGCAGGCAATGAGGAGGCAGAGCTCACCTTTTGCGGTGCCGTTGCAGGAATGAATGATCTGCAGGAGCTTTTCACCGTTATCGATATAGGGGGGGGCAGTACCGAAATCTCCATGGGGTCGCTTGAAGCTATAGAAGAGAGCGTCAGTATCGACATCGGATCGGTGAGGCTGACGGAACGATTCTTTTCTACACTGCCGCCATCGCAAGAGGAGTTTGCTGCGGCCAAAGCGCACATCGACCAGCTCTTTACCTCGAATATTATCCCCTTCTTTGCCGGACGTGAACGGGTCTACGGTGTTGCCGGAACTGTTACCACCATTGCGCAGGTGAGCCTGGGGTTGAAACACTTCGATGCCTTGAAGGTGCACAACTATCCGCTCCAGTATCAGGATGTGCACGCCTTTCTCGAAAAGCTTACCGTGAGCACTCTTGAGGAGATCCTCGCACTCGGCATCCCCGACGGTCGGGCCGACGTTATAACCATGGGCACCCTGATTCTGCACCAGTTCATGCGCCTGCTTGGTGTCGGAGAGATCCGTGTCAGTATTCAGGGACTGCGCTTTGGCTTGGCGCAAAAGGAGCTTCTTCGTCTCCAGTGCAACATCTGAGCGCGTAGAGGCAGAGCGGATGGCCTGCGGCATCCCTGGTAAAAAAGAGAAAAGCCCTCTCGCTCTCAAGAAGCCGGTATTTTTTCCGAAGCTCTTCCGCCGAAAGGGGAAAATCGCGCCGTTGGATGCTTGCCCCTGCAATGGCATGGCGCTTCAAAAAAGCCCTGAAGCTTTTCGGCTTGTAAGGAACACACTCAACCACGCGGAACGTCCTGCCGGGGAAGGGCTCAATTTTGCGGTCAGCGGTGAGATAATCAACGCTCTTGTTCACAAACTGGAGGCCAGAATCACGCGCAAGCACCGCCGAAAGCCTCGCCTTGATAATGGCCGGATCAGGCTCATAGAGATATGTCTTCACCGCCGCAGAAACCGCTCTCGATGCATCACCATCCCCCTTGGCAACTTCGGTTATCTCCTCAGCATCACCGTTCAGGCAGACCGCTTTAACCTGTACGGGCCCATCCGAGGGGTACCCGCGCTCAAGCAGCAGCAGAATCTCCTTGCAATCACGGTAGGCCGACACCACAACAATGGTGTGCAAGGCAGGCAACAGCTTTTTTAGCCCGCTGATTTCGAGGGCAGGAGAGGCCTTGATGCAGACTCGCTGTGCATGACGAAGCAGCAGATCATGAGAAGCTACAACATCCGGACTTGCCGCCTCAAGCGCTATGGAGCGACGCCCCTCCTCACGACGCGCAGGATCAACATAAATCCAGTCAAAAGAGTTCTCCGGGTACTCCGCAAGCAGGCTGATGCTGTCGCCGTTCTTTATCGAAACATTGGCAATTCCGCTCACCTTCAGGTTATGCTCAACCACGGCACAAAGCAGCGAATCACGCTCGCAGTAAACCACCTCCTGAAACGTCCGTGCCAGAAACATTGTATCCACGCCAAGACCGCCGCTCAAATCGATCGCCCTTTTTCCCGACATAAGCGAAGCCTTGTATGCAGCAGTGCGCTCACCGGAGGATTGCTCAAGCGCCAACGGGGTATAGAGCAGGTTGTGCTGTGAAAGTGCGGGCAGTTTTTTTACAGCCTTCTGGCGGCAGGCAAGCTGCTCTGCCATGGCCCGAATTGGCAACTCCATGCGGCCATGAAACTGCATGGCAAAAGCTGCCGGATTATCAAATTCATGCTGTGCCAGCATCCCTTGAATATGAGTTTGTATCAGGTTTTGGAGTTCCTCTATGCTCATAGATATTATCAGTGGCAACGCCGACAGCGCATGAAACTAAAAAACTGTGATTGCATCAACTGCAATTCCAAGTATGCCCCAAATGTATGATTTTCCCAAACCCGATTTGGTAAAAAACTTGGCACTGTTTCTGCGGGAGAAATGGATGTTGTTATCGAAAGGCTTAACGAGATTATTGGCGACTAAACTCTTTGTTGCGGCACGAAACTTGACCCTGTCAAAGAACAATAACCGGCATATATGGAAATAATCGGAAAGTTTGATAAATTGCTGTATTACAGCGATGGAAAATTACAATGGGCAGAACCGGCATTTTGGGAACTCAGGTATCTGAACATTTGTTAGTACATATCTTAAGGCTGTTGGCACTACTGTTGGGGAGGAGAACATCAACCGCTATTATCTTGCTGTAAACCTGTAAACGGAGAAAAATGTGAAGCGAAGTATTGGTAAATATTTAAGGTATTTGAGCGTTTTTATCGCTCTTGTTATGGTTCCATTTTACACTTGTCACGCCGCGCCAATAGCTGGCGTGTATGGGGAGTCGGAGCAATATAATGCTGGCTGGCTCAATCCGGAAGTGCCGCAAAACTTTCAACGTGGTGATTTGCTTTATCTCACTATTGGAGGTACAGCACAAAATATTGTTGTACAGTTGCTTCGAGAGGGGGAGCCCTTTGGTACTCCCGCAGGAGTTCTTCCTGGAGCAACACCAAAAGTAAATAATGCATTCAGGACTTATGTTCCATCGAATCGGATTGTCAGGGTACGGATTGATTCGGAGTACAGCAAGATTGTCCAGATTGTGGTGCATGGTGGCCAACATCCTTTTGCTTTTCCGTTAGGGAAAGGTAATGGCCCAGCAACTCTTCTTAATGCAGAGCGCGTGCCATAAACAGCACCATCTTCCAGGCGGGAAGAGGTGACAGGAACTGTTTTTGGTTGAAGTGTCAATACCTCTTTCAGTCGAAGAAAATGCTGATGTTTGTAACTTCCCGTTCATGTAGTCTGGATTTCTGTCTTCAGGGCTATCTCTTCAAGAATAGAGCTGATCTGAAGGCACAGGAGCATATCACCAGCAAAAACGATGCTACGTCCACGAGTATGGACTTCCCAAGTGTGTTTTTCAGCCTTATGCCGACTGCATCGGATGGCTTTCATAAGCTGTGTGATCACTTGGTCGAAAGTATGGACTTCATCATTAAAGAGAACAACGCGATATGCATCGAGCAGCTCTGTCCCGGAGTTTTGCTCACTCTTATGTATCTCGATTTCTGGCAAGGCGGTTCGTATATGTTGAGCGAGAGTTGAGTTCATTGCTGTCGAAACAAAACGTTAATGGGGTAAAAAAAGCCAGCTTCCTGAAAAAGGCAACATTGAGCCATGTCACTCTCTGTATTACCATGTGATCACTGGCTCACTGGCACCGAATAAAAATTCCCCGTTTGAAGAGATCTTCATTCTGAACCGGGCTCCTGTTGGAATGGTCATAAGGTTTTTGATATGTCCGCAGGAGAGCCCTCTCATGACAGGGCCGTCGATGTGGGCGTGCTGGCTGTAATGGGTAAAGATATGTTCCAGCCGGAGGGTCTCTTCTTGTGTTACTTTCGACACATTGCTGAATTGCCCTAATAATATTCCATTGCATGGCGCAAGCAGGCCAGCATTGTCGAGGTGTGAGAGCATTCGGTCGATGCGGTATGCTGGTTCGTTGATCTCTTCAATGAAGAGCAGTGCATCGTTAAACCTTGGCAGGTAAGGTGTGCCGATGATTGAGGAGAGTACCGAGAGGTTCCCGCCGATCAGTTTTCCTTCAGCCGATCCGGCTCTGATGCACGTTACCGGGTGGTCAGGGTAGTTGTGCAGTGAAAGCGCATAAGCGGGAGAGGTCAACATTCCCCAAAAATGCTCCTCGGTGTATGGGGTTGGTTCATAAAGCTCAGTAGCAAGCATTGGTCCAGAAAAACTGATCAGCCCGGTTTGCGAAAAGAATGCGAGTGAGAGTGCGGTAATGTCGGAATAGCCGACAACTATTTTTGGATTGGCCGCTATAAGGGTGTAGTCTATTTTTTTCAGCAATCTTGTTGCTCCAGCTCCTCCTCTCAGGCAGATAATTGCCTTGATGGAGGGGTCGGCGAACATCTCATGCAGATCATGAAGTTTCTGCATATCTGCAATGAGCGGATTGGGGTCGATAGAGTTAAGATGCTGGGATGGCTTTACATGGTAGCCATTTTTTTCAAGATAGAGTACTGCCTGTTCAATTTTGTCAGGGTAAGCGCAATGTGATGAGGGGGAGATAAGCCCGATAGTATCTCCGTTGCGCAGGGCTTTTGGGGTCAGGGTTTTCATAAAACCAAAAAACATCAGCACCGTTAGAGATGCAGATGTTTTTGATATTGTTCCGTTGAAATCAGGAGACGTTCTCGGTAAGCAGAATCGCTTTGTTGCTGCTTACCTCTAAAAATCCGTCGGAGATAGAAAAAGATTGCTCACTGCGATCAGCCAAGGCAAGTTTGACCTTTCCTGGTAACAGTGAGGAGAGCAGCGGTGCATGGTTTTTCAGTACCTGAAATTGCCCCAACTCACCAGGCACTGTTACACTGACTACCTCCCCGGAAAAATATTGCTTCTGGGGAGTAACGATCTCTATCTGAAAACCTTTTTCGGAATTCGCCATGGTTATTGCGTCTGTTTAGAGAGTTTTTGCTTTCTCAACGGCTTCCTCAATGGTTCCAACCAGATAGAAGGCGCTTTCCGGCAGATTGTCGTGCTTTCCGGCAATGATCTCCTTGAACCCCTTGATGGTATCTTCAAGTTTGACATATTTACCGGCAAGACCGGTGAAGGCCTCTGCCACAAAAAATGGCTGTGAAAGGAAACGCTGAGCTTTTCTGGCTCTTGAAACAACCAGCTTGTCTTCGTCACTCAGCTCGTCCATACCAAGAATGGCAATGATGTCCTGCAGATCCTTGTAACGCTGCAAGAGCTGTTTAAGCGCCTGGGCGGTGTCGTAATGATCGTCACCAACAATGTTCGGATCAAGAATACGTGAGGTGGAGTCAAGAGGGTCAACAGCAGGGTAGATACCAAGCTCTGCGATCTGGCGTGAAAGCACCGTTGTTGCATCAAGGTGAGCAAATGCCGTTGCAGGAGCCGGATCGGTCAAATCATCAGCAGGCACATAAATGGCCTGTACGGAGGTAACTGAACCATTCTTGGTGGAAACAATTCTGTCCTGAAGTTCGCCCATCTCTGTTGCCAGCGTTGGCTGGTATCCTACCGCGCTCGGCATACGTCCGAGAAGAGCGGAGACTTCGGAACCTGCCTGGGTAAAGCGGAAAATATTATCAATAAAAAGGAGCACGTCGCGATTCTCTTCGTCACGGAAATACTCGGCAATACTGAGTCCGGTAAGTGCCACCCTCTGACGGGCTCCTGGAGGTTCGTTCATCTGTCCAAAAACCAGTGCAGTTTTGTCGATAACGCCCGATTCCATCATTTCGTGCCAAAGATCGTTTCCTTCGCGGGTACGCTCTCCGACACCGGCAAAAACACTGTAGCCCGACTGTTGCTTTGCAATATTGTTGATCAGCTCCATGATCAGAACCGTCTTGCCTACACCGGCACCACCGAAGAGACCGGTTTTTCCGCCCCGGGAGTAAGGCTCAAGAAGGTCAATAACCTTGATGCCGGTTTCAAACATCTCGGCTTTCGTTGAGATACTGTCGAATTTCGGAGCAAGGCGATGGATGGAGTACGATTTTTTTGAGTTAACCGGGCCGCGGCCGTCAATCGGCTCTCCGACGACATTCAGCATTCGGCCAAGAACTTCCGCACCTACCGGAACCTGTATTGGCTTGCCTGTGTTCGAAACGTTCATGCCTCTTACAAGGCCGTCAGTACTCTCCATTGAAACGGTACGGACGCGCTCTTCTCCAAGGTGCTGCTGAGTTTCAAGAACGAGCTTTGTGCCGTCAGCCCTTGTAATAGTCAGCGCATCAAGAATAGATGGTAGCCGTCCTTCAGGGAAATCGACATCAACGACAGGACCGATGATTTGGGAAATCTTACCTTCTTGCATAATAGACAGTGTGGATAGGATTTATTATGTAATCAAACATTCTATACCAAGGCTTACATGCCTTGTTGTTTACCAGAAATGGGGCGATACAGCTCTTCGCTTTTTAACTGTCCCGGATACGAGCCACCTGAGGGACTTGAACCCACGACCTACTATTTACGAAACAGTTGCTCTACCAACTGAGCTAAGGTGGCTTAAGCATAAGCGAAAAAAACAAGAGCAAATATAAATTTTTTGATAGAGAATCACAAAGACTAAATGCCTCGTCATTTATTTCGCTGTAAAAAAAAGAAGAATTGATATATTGTACCAGAGGCGAAAAATTCTCTCTAATTTGTAAAATATGGATGGTATGAAGAAGCTTGTAACTCCTTTTTTCCGCGCGGGAGTTTTCTCTTTTTTTCTCTTTATTTTTTTTGGGAGTTTGGCCTTTGCCCTCCCGTCGGCCCCTGTATTTTCCTCAGTCACCCTTGAGGGTAAGCCTGTATCATCGAGTCAACTGGCTGGGAAGGTATATATTGTCAATTTTTTTGCCTCATGGTGTCCACCATGCAGAGCTGAAATTCCGGATATGGTCACTCTTCAGACCAAATATGGCCGCAAGGGATTTACCTTTATCGGAGTGGCGGTGAATGAAACTGAATCGTCGATGAGATCCTTCGTAAAAAAATACAAGATTAATTACCCTGTGATTATGGTTGACGACAAGATTATTGGTGCCTTCAATACCTTGGTTGACGGGGGAGTTCAGGCAATTCCAACCTCTTTTGTCGTCAGTTCTTCGGGAAAAGTAACCCAGGTCTTTACCGGCGCACGCAGCAAAGAGGTGCTGGAACAACTGATTCTTCAAGCCCTCACTAAACCGATAGTTTCGAAATAAGATTCTCATGTTATGATCGACGGATTCTTGTCCGATAGCGCTTTACATTCGGATAACAGCTTTTGCCCTCCCACGTTCGCAGTCTGTGTTGATTGCGGACGTTTTTTTTTCCAACAACAAACAACAATGCTACTACCATGACGTTACTTCAGATTAATCCGCCGGATTATGTGAAAAACAAAAAGCTGATCCAGTGGGTGCAAGAGACAGCAGAGCTTTGCAATCCCAGTGCTGTGCATTGGTGCGATGGTTCTGTTGAGGAGTATGATCTTCTTTGTCGGCAGATGGTGGAGAGTGGTACCTTTATCAAACTTTCGGATGCGAAACGTCCCAACAGTTACCTTTGCCGTTCTGATCCAAGTGATGTGGCAAGGGTTGAGGACAGGACCTACAGCTGTAGCATTCGGCGTCAGGATGCTGGTCCGACGAATAATTGGGTTGCTCCAAAAGAGATGAAAGAGACGCTCAAAGGGCTTTTCAGTGGCTGTATGGTCGGCCGTACCATGTATGTCATTCCATTCAGCATGGGGCCACTTGGTTCGCCGATTGCCCATATCGGTGTTGAAATTTCTGATTCTCCCTATGTGGTGACCAACATGCGTATCATGACAAGGATGGGGCGCAAGGTTATGGATTTGCTTGGTGAGCAGAGTGAATTTGTTCCTTGTCTGCACTCTGTTGGCGCTCCGCTTCAGGCTGGGGAGCAGGATGTTGCCTGGCCCTGCAATGACACCAAGTATATTGTTCATTTTCCTGAAGAGCGCTCAATCATCTCTTTTGGAAGCGGCTATGGAGGCAATGCCCTGCTTGGCAAAAAATGCTTTGCTTTACGTATAGCCTCTTCAATGGCTCGTGATGAAGGGTGGCTGGCCGAGCACATGCTTATTCTTGGAGTGGAGTCGCCGGAGGGAGTGAAAACCTATATTGGTGGTGCCTTCCCGAGCGCCTGCGGCAAGACCAATTTTGCCATGCTGATTCCTCCTCAATCGTTCGAGGGGTGGAAGGTAACCACCATTGGTGATGATATTGCCTGGATCAAGCCGGGCGAAGATGGACGTCTTCGTGCCATCAATCCGGAATACGGCTTTTTCGGCGTAGCTCCGGGCACGTCGGACAAGTCAAATCCAAACGCCATGGCAACGCTTGCAAAAAACTGTATTTTTACCAACGTCGCCATGACTCCTGATGGTGATGTATGGTGGGAGGGGATGACGGATGAGGCTCCTGAGCATCTTATCGATTGGCAGGGTCATGCCTGGACTCCTGATTGCGGACGCCTCTCTTCTCATCCCAATGCCCGTTTTACCTCTCCTGCAAGTCAGTGTCCTTCGCTTGATGCTGATTGGGAAGATCCGAAAGGGGTGCCGATCAGTGCCTTTATTTTTGGTGGTCGTCGCGGAGATACTGTTCCGCTTGTCTATCAGTCGGCCAACTGGAATTCGGGAGTCTATCTGGCAGCAACCATGGGCTCTGAAAAAACCGCAGCAGCAGCAGGTAAGGTGGGCGATGTTCGGCGCGATCCTTTTGCCATGATTCCTTTCTGTGGTTATCACATGGGCGATTATTTCAACCATTGGCTCCATGTCGGTCGTACACTGCCTGAACTGCCAAGAATTTTTGGTGTCAACTGGTTCCGCAAAGATGATAATGGCAAGTTCCTCTGGCCAGGTTTTGGTGAAAACATGAGGGTGTTGAAGTGGGTTGTTGATCGGGTACATGGCAATGCAGGGGCTGTCGAAAGCCCGCTTGGCTGGATGCCGAAGTACGATATGATTGACTGGACAGGTTTGGAGGAGATGACGGAAGAGAAGTTCATCAAACTGATGTCGGTCGACCGCGAAGCGTGGAAAAAAGAGCTTCTTTCACATGAGGCGCTGTTTGAAAAAATTTATGACAGGCTTCCAAAAGAGTTTCCCCATATCCGTGAACTGATGCTCTCAACACTCTGGATGTCTCCCGCACACTGGTGTCTGGCACCGGAAAACTACTCTTCCGAGCATTGACAGTTGTTTGTCTGACAACAAAAGCAGAAAAGGGCGCTTCTCATGGGCGCCCTTTTTTTACTCATCGGTAATGGTGATCAGTTGTCCTCAAGAGTAAAGCCGATTTTGACGGTAACCTGCCAGTGGGTAACCTTCTGCTCCTCAACATGGCAACGGGTTTCCAGAATTTCAACCCAGCGAATGTTTCGTATCGATTCAGCCGCTTTCGCCACTGCGTTATTGACAGCATCCTCAATGGTTGTTGTGGAAGAGCCAACAAGCTCGATTTTCTTATAGATGTGATTGCTCATGGGGTGTAATGATTTTTGCATGAAAAAAGCCAACAGGGTTCAGGGCGACCCGTACCTGATGTCAGCCGTCATATTAGCAAATCAGGAGAAATCTGCAAAAAAGAGTAACTCAGTCACCTGTTGTGGCAAATGATAGACGATCAAAAATAATCAGATATTTTTTTGCGAGGGGCCGGTGTGGCCCGAAACAGCCGTATCACTGATGGCTGTTTCGGGCAAGATGGGTACAGGGTTACATGCCCAAAGATTTGAAGAGGAGCGGCAGAGCGCAGAGGCCAATGGCCACATTTGTTGCTCCGCAGATTTTTGTAATGAGAGCATTCTGCTTGTACCATGCGAACGGCAGCAAAATGGTCAGCACGTTAATGAGCAGCAGCACGGTGGCTAAAGGCCAGATTTTACCAAGGAGGATCGCCTTGTAGCTGAAAACAGCCGTGATAAAAAAGATACCCAGAAACATGTGGGCATAGATCTTCTTGTCGCCGGGGTTGTAGAAATGCATGGCGACAACAACCCAGAAAAGCCCGTAGGTTGCAAAGATGGTGCCGAGGTAAACCCTTATATCTGCGGGTAAACCCATGTCGAACAGATACATGCAGACCGCAGTGAAAAGCTGCGCCACACCGCCGAACCAGAGGGCAATATGGGCAAGATTACGCCCCAGTTTTGCGTGATCGGTCTCCTTGTCAAGCCCGAATCCCAACTGTTCAACTCCAAACACCCAAACGGTGATGATCAGCCCGAACAACCCGATAGCTTCCGGATTAACAACATTCATTTGAATTACACTCCTTTTTTTTATTGTGGAAAAACGTAGACCTCTATGCCATAAACTCATTGACCATGATCATGGCTAAGGAATGTACACCTATTTTGAGCAAAATGGGAGTGTATTCGGTGGTAAAGAGAGCTCTTTATTTTGGTGAGATTGCCATAACGTATCGCTGTTTGGTTTTGCTGCTAATCGTGACGCATCCGCAGGATTTGCCGCATTCTTTTGCTACCTTTGCGCTGGAGAGAGAGGAAATGATGAACTGTTGTGACGATGAAATCACCTGCTGAAAAGGCACCTGCCGAAAATACGGATATGTCGGTTCCTCTGGAGGGAGGGGGCCTTTCGGCTCTGCTGTTATCAGCTTTTCCTGCCTTTGAGAGCCAGAATTTCCGGCGCTATTTTCCCGGTCAGGTTATCTCCATGATTGGTACCTGGATGCAGATGGTGGCGCAGGGGTGGCTGGTCTTTGAAATTACCGGTTCAGCCTTTGATGTCGGGCTTGCGGCTGCGGCTTCGACACTTCCCACGCTTTTTCTCTCCCTGATTGGGGGTGTTATTGTGGATCGTTACCCTCGGCGGATAATTCTGCTCTGGACGCAGTCCGCAGCGATGTTGCTTGCTTTTGTGCTGGGTCTGTTTGCTGTGACTGGCGCGGTGACGTTATGGATTATTCTTGTGCTCTCTTTCCTTCTTGGCTGTGTGAATGCCCTCAATGTTCCGGCGTTGCAGGCATTTCTCAGCGAAATAGTCAAGCGGGAGCATCTCGCTTCGGCGATTGCCATGAACTCGGCCATCTATAATGTGTCACGGGTTATCGGCCCCGCTCTTGCCGGGATGCTTATTGCTTCCACTGGTACCGGAGCGGCATTTCTGGTCAATGGCTTCAGTTTTTTTGCGGTGCTCATTTCACTTGTCTCCATGAAAGATCTACCCCAAAAAATCATCAACAAAATCAGCCGCAACCCTCTGCTGGAAATCAGGGATGGGCTGAGCTATGCATGGAAGCATCCGGTGATAAGGACATCGATTTTGTATATCGCCATTATCTCAATATTTGCATGGTCTTATGTCACCATGTTGCCGGTAATTGCCAAAAAAACTTTTGGCATGGGCGCTTCGGGTATGGGCTACCTCTATGGTATTTCAGGATTTGGCTCGGTTGTTGGCACAGTGCTGGTCTCCATCTACTCCAGAACAGTTGATCGTCTGGTTTTTATAGTAGGGGGGACAATTTTATTCGCTTTAGCTCTTATCGGCTTTACCTTTACCTCCCGATTGCCGATGGCTCTTCTGTTTCTCTTTTTCGGTGGGTTTGGTCTGGTCTCGGCAGTGTCAACCATCAGCGCCACTATTCAGGGTGCAGTCGATGACCGTTTCAGGGGAAGGGTGATGAGCCTCTATATGATGGTTTTTATGGGGTTCATGCCCATCGGTAATCTTGAAATCGGCTATCTCTCTGAACATTTTGGCACTGGTATTGCAATTCGCTTTGGATGTCTGGTGACAATTGTGGCGGCAGTGGCGCTCATTGTTGCAAGCCGAGGGGTGCGTCAGGCGTACAGCAGTTACAAATCATCGTGATTTGCAAGTGGCTTCTTCGAAAGTTCGGCCACTTCGCCCACGTCATGCCACCTCTCTTTGTTCATCGGTACCTCCTCAATCGTTCGGGCAGCCGCCTGAACTGCGAATTTTTGAAATTTTTCCATTACTTGCCTTGTCACTCACCATGCCTTACTGAAAGTATAGCGAAATAATGTTGGGCCTTCAAAAAAACACAACAGTACATATTCGAGAACTCCTTCGCAACGAGCCTGCTTCCAGCAGTCGCCTTTTACAATAAAGCGAGCTGTAATCAGATGGTGGTTTTAAATGGTCAGTCTGCCCTCAAGCAAGATTTTGTCTTTTTTGTCTCTATCGGTATATGTTCTATCTTTGTCATTGTTTATTGAGCGGATGGAACTCAACGAGGAGCTTTTTGCCGACTTTATGGGCAAACCAGAATTGCAGGAGCTGGTGTCGAAGTGGCTGGGAAGTCAGGTGTATGAACGAATGAGCGGAGTATGAGATCCCGATCATCCTTTTTTCACTTACCAGTCAGAGACTCACAAGCGTAAAGCACGGTAGAGGTCATCATGTTCAAAAGCGCTCTCCATCCGCTTTATTTCTGCAGGCCGTGCACCAACAGCTTTTGCCATCTCAGCCCAAGTCTGCGTAA
>SESH01007576.1_pt1 | contig 28516 bp, 29 predicted proteins | sample 3171561 | NCBI WGS metagenome assembly SESH01 (sample SAMN10866947, study PRJNA518727) | freshwater metagenome | biome: subpolar coniferous forest; feature: holomictic lake; material: water; isolation source: holomictic Lake 442 2011 16.5 m and 2014 13 m | place: Canada: near Kenora, Ontario
ATTTATCACTGGTTTTGGAAAAACAAGAATTTTCAGATTACGCTAGTAAGCTATCTATCTGGATTTGTGGGCTTATTGCTTCAGATAAGAGATTTGATAATGAAGAGTGGCTTAGTTCTGCTTTTGGGATACTGGAGCCGGACCAGCGACTTATTATCGGGCTAACTTTTTTTCATGGAAGATCCTATCAGGATATTGCCAAAATGATTAATAGTTCAGAGAATTTAGTGAAGTCCAGTATGTCAAATGCCCGTAAAAAGCTACAAGCGTTTACGTATAACCAAGAGAATTAAAGTTATGAATAACCAAAATTTGCTATCAGCCGATACACACCAACAAATGCAGTTACTATTGCCTTGGTATCAAAATAAAACGCTAGATCAGGTTGAGAACCAGTTGGTCGAAAAACATCTTCGTACATGTATTATGTGCAGAAGTCAGATGAATAGCTTGAATAAACTGGCTAAAACTGTCAAGCAATCATCGATTCTAGAGGTGGCAGCCGAAACATCTTTTGCTAGTTTAGAGGCGAGGCTTAGAGCAGTCAGGCCAGACTTGAAAACTTCTGCACCCACTTTAGTTCAGGTAAATGTTAATACAAATACAAAAGATAGTGGGGGCGGTAAGCCAAATTTACTGGGTAAAACTTCAAGTCGAGGTAGACGATTCTTAGGATTTAATGTTGATACGTTAAAAAACTTTGCAATTGCGGCCTCGTTGGTTTTGGTAATTATTCCAATTATGATGCATAACGGGCAACATTCATCTGATATAGCTGATTATTTCACGCTATCGGCTACCAAACCGGAAATTGAAGAGGGTGTAAAATTAAACGTGGTTTTTAAAGAGTCCTTGTCCACGGTGGACATTGATAATGTGCTTGAAAAAATCCATGGGCAAATTATAGAAGGGCCTAATAAAATTGGCGCCTATATAGTGAGATTGGGTGCAGATAAAAATAGCCTTGATTTAAATGAAACAATATCCTTGTTACGTAGTCAGCAGAATGTCGTGTTGGCTGAACCTGTGTTGGAGCACTGATGCTGTCATGAAATCTTCTTATTTTCTCTTTTTAACTTTTTTATTCGCATTATTAAACGGTTGTGCTAATACATCTGATGCTTATCATTTGGGTGATAGTGGTGCAGATTCTGATCGTCGCTTATTAGTTACTTTTGTCGATCGAACCATAGATCGGAAGTTGCCTGCTAATACTCAGGAGGGTTATCGGAGTCGTGGTCTATATAATAACTCTGGTTGGAGCACCCGTTTTGCACATGATTTGGCTGATCGTCATCATTTACAGTACATTACCCAATGGCCGGTGACTACACTGGGTGTTAGTTGTGTAGTTTACGATGTACCCAAGGGATTTCAGTTGGTGCAGGTCATGGTCGAATTGCAAAAAGACCCGCAGGTTTCCCTAGTTCAGCAAATGCATAATTTCGAGGTACTTGGGAGCAAGGAGCATGGTTTTCCGGTTAGTACAACAGATCCTTATGTGCACTTGCAGGCTGGTTTTAATGCATTAGAAATAGAAAACTTGCATCGAAGTTCTACGGGGCGGGGCGTGCGAATAGCCATTATTGATACCGGGGTAGATATTGATCATCCTGATTTAAAAGGTCAGATTAAATCGTCAGAAAATATGGGGCCTGAGCCCTTAGATCATAATGTTGCAGATATCCATGGTACTGCTGTGGCGGGTATTTTATCTGCACGCGCAGACAATGGAATAGGGATTGTTGGGATAGCACCAGAAGCTGAAATTTTAGCCTTTCGGGCTTGTTGGCCTGACAAGCCAAATTCACTGGCGGCGCATTGCAATAGCTTTACTTTGGCGTTGGCTTTAAATCAAGCTATTAGCCTTGATAGTCGGATAGTTAATCTCAGTCTAAGCGGCCCCGATGATCCCCTGCTTAGGCAATTGGTTGAGAAAGCTTTGGCAAAAGGAATTATTGTAGTCGCTGCAGTTCCTGCCAATTCTCAAGTAGGAGGCTTTCCAGCAAATGTTCCTGGTGTTCTTGCTGTCGGATTCGATGGTGGAGATAATCAGGTTGGCATTATTGCACCAGGTCAGGATATTTTGACGACTGTTCCGCACCAGGCATATGATTTTATGACAGGTAGTTCGTTTGCTACCCCGCATGTTGCCGGCGTGGCCGCACTTTTGCTGGAACTTCATCCCGATTGGCAAGCCATTGATATTAAAAATGCGCTACATAAAGATTCTAATCAACTGACTGCCAAATCAATTCAAGTTGCATTGAATGCTACTAAATAGGTTAACAGCACAAATTCATTGGCTGTAATCATCATTAAATTTAATAGCAAGCCCTAAGTAGAGTCTGCTCAGTAAATATAAATAAGGTAATCAGAAAAACCTGTGATTATGCGCAGATCTAACATCCATTAGAAACTTTGCTATCTGTTTTTGTAATAAAGTTTAATCGGCTAGATAAATTTATATCAACATTTGATCCCTTGGTTAATGTTTTCAAAGTTGCCATCTTTAATTGATGTTTAGACTCTCGTATTTGTTGTTTATTTGAGGGTTAAAGCTTGAATCAGTTTTTTAGCAAAAATTAAAATAAAAAACTACATCGCTCTTTATTTGTTCTTTATTTGTTCTTTTTTTATATTGTGCTATTCTTATAAAAAAACAAATTGAAAGCAAATTAATGAATACAATTACCCGAAAACAAAGAGAAATTATTGCATTCTTATTGCAAAATACTGATACCTTTCCACACCCACCCACATTGGAGGAGTTGTGTTTGGCATTAGGTCTAAAATCACGAGGTTCGTTGCATCGTCTTATTCAGGGTCTAATTGAAGCTGGATTAATTGAGTCTTTGGATCGCAAGCATAGGGGAATACGTTTAACCGAAAAGGCCATAAAAAACGGAATGGAAACCACGCAAACAGCCCATTCGCTGCGTTATGTTGGCATGATTGCTGCCGGTAAACCCATTGAAGCGATTGAGGATGTGCATTACATGAACATTCCAAATGAAATCAAAACAGATCAGCTTTGTTATGTGTTAAAGGTTAAAGGTGATTCTATGATTGATGAGGGGATTTTTGATGGAGATTGGGTGGTTATAGAGCAGCGTTGCCATGCTCGTAATGGTGAAATCGTAGTGGCATTAGTTGATAAAAGTGATGCTACCTTAAAATTTATTGAACAGTATCCGCATGAAACATTGTTAATTCCGGGCAACTCAGAAATGGAAATTATGCGATTTAATCCAACTCAAGTGGAAATACAGGGCGTATTGGTTGGGCAAATGCGCAGTTATAGATCGTATTGATTAAATTAAAATAAATAGGAGAAAGTATCATGGCAAAAAGAATTCACATGCGAGATCAGGTTGGTGGCAATAAAGTTGAAGAGATTATGCATCATTATGACCGTTATTACGGGTGTTCAATGGAAATGTGGTCGATGAAATTTATGTTAATCGGAAGTTTTTTATTGCTGGGAGTTTATTGGTAAGCTAGGTTCGGCCAAGCCTTAATTAAATAACAACTATTTGGTTGTGTTATTTTGCATTAATTCTAGATATTCGTAATATATCTTGCGGGGTATGGAACAAAAAGCAGGCAATATATTAGTCTGTTCATTGCTTGATTTTTCAGGCTGAATATATGATAAACAAGAAGGCCTCCGTGGATGCCTTCATGATGTTTTATTTAGTGATATAGAGCTGCAGGGCATTAATCCCATGAAAAATGACCTAATTTTGCTTTTTTACGGTTTGCATTAACATTACTTGCGATGGCTGCTGAGGCAAATAGCGTGGAGGAAATGATAAATTCTCCAGAAATAAAGCCAACCAAGCCGATTATAAAAATCGTCCCCGTTAAAATATCTTTTTGTAAGTCGTTCATGGTTAAGTCCTCGTATAAATTGAAAGGTTGATTAAACTACAACTTAACTATACTAGAGGATGCTATTGTTGACAATGGGGTCAATAATTTATGGATTGTTTCTCTTTTTGGTATAATTAGTTCACAATCTATTCATGTAAGTTGTGTAAATTACATGAAATTTAGCAGTTAATGAAAAATCATTTAATTTCTTTATGCGGAAATGCGTTGGTTAATAGAGTAAAAAGTTAATATGTTGTAACTGCTCTATTGTAGAGTTAGTTGACTCATCCTTTAAGTTAACGCCGGATAGTTTTAATTTTTCAGACTTATCAATGAGGAACAGCAGCTTATTTAAAGCTTGCTGATAGGTCAGGCCGTTACTATGAATATTTGAAATACAATTGCGGTCTGCATCGGTAGTTTTGCCTGCTTTGGCCTTATAAGTAAAATAAATCCCCAAACTATCCGGTGAACTTAACCCCGGTCTTTCACCAATCAAAACTATGCATAAACGAGCTGCATAGATTTCAGCTATGGCATCACCAATTGCAACCCGACCATGTTTTACCAAACAAACGGCCGGCAGAATGTAATCTTTTTGTTGCAGTTCAGGCAATAATAAATTTAGAAACGGTATAGCGTGTTGTTCTAAAGCTTTAGAAGATAAGCCGTCGGCAACAACAATAACTGTATCAGCCGCTATTGGTGTGGATTGTTTTAAACAACTTATTGACATTGAGTTTAATATACGACCCAGATCAGGTCGCTGTAAATACATAGCCTGATCCTTTGCTTGGGATTCCAGATTCAGTGATTGATAACCATGAATGATCAATTGCTGTGCAAGCTTTTCAAAATCCAATGGGGTATTGACAGCATCGCGGGCCAAAGCATGGGCTAATTGGAATTCAAGGTAAGCACGCGTGGTAAGGCTCATACCTGCCCGACCTAAAGCGATACGTGCCGGAGTGAAGTGAGTCAAGCTGTGCCAGGGGTCTAAATCTAAGGTTGTTGGATTATTGGTATTCATCGCTGGACTCGTCAAGTTTTTGTAAAGTCTGTTTAAATAATGCCGGTATAACAGATTGTTGCATTAATTGATTTTCTTGATTAAAAATATGGTGTTGTTGTAGCCATCGTTCGAATTCTGGCGCCGGTCTTAGCCCAAGTGCTTGGCGTACATAAAGGGCATCATGGAATGAAGTTGATTGATAATTCAACATCACATCATCAGCGCCGGGAACACCCATGATAAAACTACCACCGGCAACAGCAAATTGGGTAAGCAGCATATCCATATCATCCTGATCGGCTTCAGCGTGGTTAGTGTAACAAACATCGCAACCCATTGGCAGGCCTAGTAATTTGCCGCAGAAATGATCTTCAAGACCTGCCCGAATGATTTGTTTGCCATCATAAAGATATTCAGGCCCGATAAATCCAACTACAGTATTGACTAATAAAGGCTTAAATTTCCGTGCAACAGCATATGATCTGGCTTCACAAGTTTGCTGATCCAGTCCTTCATGGGCATTAGCAGATAAGGCGCTGCCTTGTCCGGTTTCAAAATACATACAATTGTTACCAATAGTCCCTCGCTTTAGTTCTAATCCGGCAAGATGCGCCTCGTTTAACAAGCTTAGAGTAATGCCGAAGCTTTCATTGGCTTTTTGGGTTCCCGCAATTGATTGAAAAATCAGATCAACGGGCACGCCTTGTTCAATAGCTTTGAGGGTGGTCGTTACATGAGCCAGGACACAGGATTGTGTTGGAATTTGATAGCGTTCGATCACATCAGATAGCATGTGTAGCAGACGTGAGGTTGCTTCAAGATTGTCTGAAGCCGGATTAATACCAATGACTGCATCACCGCATCCGTAGAGGAGGCCATCCACCAGGCTGGCAGCAACACCGGCAGGGCTATCGGTAGGGTGGTTCGGTTGCAGGCGTGTTGATAAACGGTTTTCAAGGCCAATGGTGTTGCGAAATTGTGTGATAATACGGCATTTTTTTGCGACCAGGATCAAATCCTGGATACGCATGATTTTTGAAACAGCGGCGACCATTTCAGGTGTCAAGCCGGGTGCTATCTTAGTAAGTGTTGCAGTTGAGGCTTGTTCTGAAAGCAACCAGTTACGAAAATCTCCGACCGTCAGATGGCTGATAGCAGAAAATGCAACATTATCATGATCGTCAATAATTAAACGAGTGACCTCATCTAGTTCATAAGGAACCAGGGCTTCATTTAGAAAACGTTTTAAAGGCACATCAGCAAGTACCATTTGAGCAGCAACCCTTTCAAGGTTATTAGTGGCTGCTACTCCTGCAAGATAATCCCCCGAACGAGCAGGCGTGGCTTTTGCCATAAGATTGCGCAACGTCTTAAAATTGTAGACTAGATGGGCTAAGTGAGTTTTATACATGATTGACTTATCCTGAACTGTTCTGATTGCACAAGATAGCATTGTCTTATGAAATTGGTGTTACATTATGTTGGACATTTATATTTTTCAGTATTAATAACGCGAATAAAAAGTGTAGATTAATTTTACATACATTGTGAGTACTGATTTTCAACATATAATCAATTATGATTTCAGGTATTTTAGGTATTTCAGTTTTTTGTATCACAATAGTTTTATTAAAGTGTTTGTATGAATAAACCAGTACCCCCTCGAAAACCAGTTAGCGTCAAGCTGGATGCAAATCCGAAAGCAAAGTCACGTAAACCAAACAAACCTAGCAAGGTAAGAAGTAAAGTAGTGCCTAAACGAGAGGTGAGCAGCTTTAGAAAAAAAGCCTTAATAATAGGTATAGAAGTATTAGGATTAGCTATAACGGCGATCTCGGCGATTATGGTTTTGCTTGGCTATTCGGCTAATTGGTTTTCCGGAACCCGATTCTTTACCAGTTTATTGCCGTTTGCAATCGGTGTATTAGGTTTGATAATTGCTGCAGCGTTATTATTGATAGCGTGGTGGAAACTTCGTAAATGGTTGCAAGCGAGGGCTGTATTGTTAGTACCAGCTTTAGCGATCAGCTTTGCCCTGGTTATCGGGTGGTTTGTGCTACAAAATCATTTTACTCAAGCAATTAGTCATTTTCGTTTGCTGGTAGGTGGTAAACAGGAAGCCGGTCGAGTAACAATCGCGCACCAGGTCTATGCAACATATCGGCGATATGATTCCGGGCAATTATTAAAACTGGTTCACCGTGCTGAGTCCTATAATCCAGTTATTGCAGAAGCAGCTAAAATTTTTGATATAGATTTTAATTTGCTACAAGGTTTGGCGGCAACAGAATCATCTTTTTTGCCGAGGGATAGCCAAGATGGAGGGCGAGGATTATTTCAAATTACATTGGTTCCTAAAGTTATTTTGGAACAGGTTGAAAAAAAGCTGGAAGTTAGCAAAACTTCATTACAGGACCCGCGACATAATGCATTTATAGCAGCAGCCACATTTAAATATTATCTTAATCAAATGCATGGCGACCTTTTTCTGGGGCTACTTGCATATAACATCGGGCCAGCGAACGGTGGTTTGCGTTTTATTATGCAACAATACGGTGCAACTGATTTTGTAACCATACAACCTTATTTGCAGCAGTTACCACGTGATTATCCAATCCGGGTTTTGTCTCATGCGTTAGCTTTTAGGCTCTGGGATAAAGAAGGTCGGCTCCCCGTTTATGAAGAGGGCGACAATGCCATGAGAATACAGCTTATTGGAATACCAGGACTACAGGCCGAGCTTTAACGTCATTTATTCCAGAGTGTTAGCGCTTTATATGTTGATTAGCGTAAAGCTAAATATAAGGTACTAACTTGCAAATGTCTAAGTTAGTACCGGAAGATATTGCAGGTTTATCAATGGATGTTTGCTATGCATTCATATGACCAATTTAAAAATATTAATCCTGATCATGCCCATGTTTATTTCTTAGTAAAGTCATTGTTATCGAGATGAAAAGTCCAAATGCGATGACTATGGTGTTCACTGATAATCCTGCTTCAATCATCATTGCATAAGCGCCCAGCATTAATAAAATACTAAGATTTTCGTTGAAATTTTGAACAGCGATTGAATGGCCTGAGCCCATCAGTTTGTGGCCACGGTGTTGCAGTAATGCGTTCATCGGGATTAAAAAGGTACCTGCCAAAGTGCCTATCAGTATTAATACCAATACTGAAACCCTCCAGTCAGTCACCAAAACCATGCTTAATACAACCAGACCCATAGCTATCCCCAATGGTAATATTTTTACAGCATGTTCTAAGGGTACAGTCTTGGCGGCTATTACGGAACCGATTGCCAGGCCGATTGCTACAACAGCAGTTAATTGAGTTGCTTCTTCCATATTAAGATTAAGTGCTGCTGCTGCCCAGGTAAGAATAATAAAGCGCAAGCTTGTCCCTGCTCCCCAGAATAATGAAGTGACACCGAGAGAAACCTGTCCTAATGGGTCTTTCCATAAGAGTAGAAAACAACGCCAAAAATCTGCCAGCAGGAAACCTGGAGATCGATTGGTTAGCGTGTGTTCAATTGGTAGCTTTGGGATATAACAGTTAAGAATGGTTGCTATCAAATATAAAATCAAAATGACAAAAATAGCAAATTCTGGAGCCGTATCGATGCCTCCGTTGAATCGAAGTGATCTAATATGAAGAGCAACGAAATCATCAACGCTATTACCAATTAATAATCCTCCAAATATAGCTCCGAGAATTATTGCTCCGACAGTCAATCCCTCCATCCATCCATTAGCCCATACTAATCGGCTTGGAGGTAGGTATTCTGTGAGTATGCCATATTTAGCTGGCGAATACATGGCAGCTCCAATTCCAACAAAGCCATAAGCCAACAATGGATGTAAGCCAAATAACATCGCAGTACAGCCAATTATCTTGATGCTATTACTTATTAACATAACCTTTCCTTTAGGTAATGCATCAGAGAAAGCCCCTACAAATGGCGCTAAAACAATAAAAGAAAATACAAAGAATTGCTGTAAAACAGGAATTTGCCAGGAAGGCGCGCTTAGACTTTTAAGTAATGCTATTGCAGCAAATAAAAGCGCGTTATCGCCGATAGATGAAAAGAACTGCGCTGCAAGAATAGTGTTGAAACCGCGATTCATAAGAGTTTTTGCCCTGTGCGAGGCTGTAAAAGAAACAGCATCATTGCACTATAAATTATTGTAATGGGGTGATTATCAGATTGAGTATAGTAGTAAAAGTCTTAAAAAATGCGTTGAATGTAATTTCGGTAATTAACTTAATATAAACCCAATTGCAACTGGGCAACTTCAGACATCATTTCCCTAGCCCAGGGTGGGTCAAGTACTACTTCGACATTAACCCGATCAACACCTGGGAGCGCGCGAATGCATTTTTCTACATCGCCCTGAATCACCGGTCCCATACCACAGCCTGGCGCAGTGAGGGTCATGATGACATGGACATCATTAAGTTTTTCATCAACCTGAGTGACTTTGCATTGATAAACAAGACCGAGGTCTACTATATTGACCGGGATTTCAGGGTCATAAACTGTTTTCATCACCTCCCAACAGTTTTTTTCCACCGCAGTTGCATCAGTTTCTAAAACAAGAGTATGTAGTTGATGTGATACTTTGCCTAAAGCATCTGCATCTGCTCCGGCAATGCGAACCATGTGACCATGATCGGTAACCACAGTATAGTTATCGCCCAAAGCCTGATGAATGGTGACGATTTGACCTTGACTTAAGGTTCCGGTATTACCGTCGGGAATGGTAACAATGTTGACATCACGGGTTAAAACAACGTCTTCTCTTTCGGCCATAGTAAATGTTTTATAAATAAAAAGTTCGGGCATCGATAGTCTGGCCGGTAACGCCAAGGCTCTCTGGGCCAAATAAGTACTGATAAATGGGGGTTAATGAATTCATTGTCGGTAGTTTGCTTTTATCTTCCGCAGGATAGGCTCTTTTTCTAAACGGGGAGTCAACCGGTCCAGGTATAAGCGTATTGATACGGATTTTACCGAATGCTTCGTGTTCTTCTGCCAGTATATTTGCGTAGCTTTCCATTGCTACTTTGGATACACCATAAGCACCTGAATAAGCCGGTGACTTTCTGGCTGAGGAATCAGAAGTAAAGACAATGCTTGCTTGCTTGCTCTTTTGTAAAACAGGCATGAGTACTCTGCATAGTAGGAAGGGTGCATTTAAATTTACATTTATAGTATGCCCCCAGTCTTTTGTTTTATATTCACTCATTGGTGTGAAGCTGCTAAATTCAACTGCAGAATGCAAAATACCTTGCAGTGAGCCATATTTCTCATCAATTTTATCTGCTAATTCCTGGTATTCGTTTTCATTGGCGCCGGCCAGATCAAATGGATACATAATTGGTTCTGGCCCGTTACCGGCCAAAATTGAATCATAAGCTGCTTCCAGTTTGGGAATGTTTTTATCCAGTAAAATGATATGCGCACCCTGTTTGGCTAAGGCCAATGCAGCTGTACTTCCCAAACCGCCTGCGGCACCGGTAATTAGGATAACTTGATTTTTTAGTGGCATGACAGTGAGGTTATCCAGTTTGAAATGTGTTGGGGTGATTCAATTAAGGCATCCGCGCCCCAGGTTTCTGGGGCATCGCTGGGATTAATGTAGCCGTAAAGTGCAACCCCTGTTTTCATTTGCACGGTTTTACCTGCGGTAATGTCGTGTTTTGCATCGCCTATATAGACGCATTCCAGTGGATTAACTGCTGCCTGCTTACACGCCGCCAACATCGGTTCCGGATGCGGTTTGGCATTGGTAGTTGTATCTCCACTGACGATGCAAGCCGCGCGTTCAGTTAACTTTAATGCCTTCATTAGCGGATTAGTAAAACGTTCCCGTTTATTAGTAACCACCCCCCATTTAAGACCTTGCATTTCAATTGCCGCTAAGGTCTCTGTCATTCCATTGAAAAAGACCGTGTGTTCAGCAATATTGTTTTGGTAATGAGTCAGCATGGTCTCCAGGATATTTGCTTTTAATAGTTCATCGCTGGAAGTCAGACTTTGTTTAATCATCGCCGCAGCACCAAAGGAAATGAACGGTTTGACGCTTTCAGGGGAAACTGTGTTAAAGCCGTGAATCTGTAGGGCACGGTTTAAGCATGAAATAAGGTCTGGTGCCGTGTCTACTAGGGTGCCGTCCAGATCGAATAATACGCAAGATAATTTAAAGTCAGTGCTCATGTTTTACAAGGGGCGCTTAAAAGCAGCGATGTAATTGATGTCTATGTCTTTACCCAAACTAAAACGTTTGATGAACGGATTGTACTCAATGCCTACCATGCCCTGCAATTCAAGACCTGCAGCGCGGGTCGACTGACAAAGTTCCGAGGGTTTGATAAAGGTTTTAAAGTCATGTGTGCCTTTGGGTAGCATCTGCAATATATATTCCGCAGCAAGAATAGCTAGTAAGTAAGCCTTGGGTTTGCGGTTGAGTGTTGAAAAAAACACCATCCCCCCTGGCTTTACCAGAGTAGCGCAAGCAGAGATTATAGATCCTGGATCAGGCACATGCTCAAGCATTTCCATGCAGGTTACATGATCAAAGCTTGAGGGTTGCTGACCAGCCATATCTTCTGCGCTTATTTTTTGGTAATGGGCATTTGCGCCAGATTCAAGACCATGCAGATCGGCAATATCAATCAAGTCTTCACTTAAATCTATACCTATGGCCTCTGCACCTTGTTTTGCCAGGCCTTCGGTTAAAATACCTCCGCCGCAGCCGACATCAACGATGCGCGAGCCGGAAATTTCGGCATAACGCTTGATAAATTCGAGGCGAAGCGGGTTAATGTCGTGCAAAGTTTTAAATTCGCCCTGAAGATCCCACCACCGTTCTGCCATTGACCCGAATTTATGAATCTCGTGCGGATGTACATTGTTTGATGCTGTCATTGTGCCAACCTTAATTTAATATATTGATATAGTTTACCCTGTCGGTGGGTTATTAGTCATGTGTTGTTATATGACAAGGTGTTTTTTATGGGCATAATTGATAATCTGATGTTTAAAAAAACTTGATACGCATAGTCTGCCGGACAAAAAAAAGGCCGATGCACAGGCACCGGCCTTTTTATTCAGTCTAAAAATTTACAGTGTATTAACCGCATTCAATTCCTGAAACGCTTGCTCCAAACGAATCGACATGCCGACTTCACCTGCACGTTGCCAGACGCGTGGATCGTAGTATTTTTTGTTAGGCTTGTCGTCGCCATCAGGATTACCAATTTGGCCTTGCAGATAACCTTCGTTTTGTTTGTAGTAGTTCATGATACCTTCCCAGGTTGCCCATTGGGTATCGGTATCGATGTTCATTTTGATCACACCGTAGCTGATTGATTCTTTGATTTCAGCAGCTGAAGAACCTGACCCGCCATGGAAAACAAAATTTAAAGTGTTGGTTGGAACGCCAAACTTTTCAGAAACGTGTTTTTGTGAGTTAGCCAAAATAGTTGGTGTTAATTTAACGTTGCCAGGCTTATAAACACCATGAACATTTCCAAAAGACGCAGCAATAGTAAAGCGTGGGCTGATTTTGCTTAATTCTTCATAAGCATAAGCGACATCTTCAGGTTGAGTGTAAAGCATGGAATGATCCATGTCGCTATTGTCAACACCATCTTCTTCTCCACCGGTGCAGCCTAATTCGATTTCCAGAGTCATGCCCATTTTGGACATGCGCGCTAAATATTGACCACAGATTTCAATGTTTTCAGCCAGGCTTTCTTCAGACAAATCCAGCATGTGTGAACTGAATAAAGGTTTGCCGGTTGCAGCGAAATGTTTTTCGCCCGCATCTAACAAGCCATCTATCCATGGAAGTAGTTTTTTAGCTGCATGGTCAGTGTGCAAAATAACCGGTACGCCATAAGCTTCAGCCATAGCATGAACATGTTGCGCACCAGAAATAGCGCCCAGAATTGCTGCTTGTTGGCCTTCTGCTTTAAGTCCTTTACCGGCAACAAAGGCTGCGCCGCCATTTGAAAATTGAATGACTACAGCAGATTTAACTTTTGCGGCGGCTTCTAAAGCTGAATTGATAGAATCAGTATTAATGACGTTTACTGCAGGCAAAGCGAAGCTATTTTCTTTGCAAATGGCAAATATTTTTTGAACGTCATCGCCTGTTACAACACCGGGCTTAACTACATCTAAAATTTTCTGTGACATGAAGGATTCCTGTTTCGAGCTGTTGAGTTGAGGGTGATCAAGCTGAGAGTCATTGCGGTTATAAATAAACCAAAATTCTAGGCTTTCAATGGGATATTATAAAGTGTGTTCAAGCAATAGGCTACTGACTTGATCCTTTTCAAGTTCAAATTGGAGCTATCGACCTGTAGTGCCAGTTGTCAGAAATTTATGGACATTAAATATCAAATGCTTTCAAGTTAAATATTGGACTATTACTTGTCCTGAATAACATCTTTAGCCTGAAGATCGGCATGGTAGGATGATCTGACCATCGGGCCGCTGGCGACTTGTTTGAATCCCAGCGCTTTTGCAACTCTGCCGTATTCATCAAATTGTTCAGGAGTGATGTAGCTCTCAACCGGTAAATGGGCTTTGCTGGGTTGGAGATATTGACCTAGTGTCAGCATTGAACATCCGTGGGCAATTAAATCTTTCATAACCTGATGAACTTCGTGTTCGAGCTCTCCTACGCCAAGCATTAAACCGGATTTTGTTGGTACTTGCGGCTGGGCCTTGTGAAATTGTTGCAGTAGTTTCAATGAACCTTGATAATCCGAGCCTGGACGTACTTTTTTGTATAGTCGGGGTACAGTCTCCAAATTATGATTAAACACGTCGCAAGGTTGCTCGGCAAGAATGGTAACGGCTTTTTCAATGCGTCCCCGAAAGTCAGGAACCAGGATTTCAATTTTGGTGCTTGGCGTTAGCAGACGAATTTTTTTGATGCAAGCACTGAAATGACCGGCACCACCATCTCTTAAATCATCTCGATCTACCGAGGTGATGACCACGTATTTCAATGCCATAGCTTGTATTGCATCGGCCAAGTGTTGGGGTTCATCAATATCGAGTGCGAGTGGTTTGCCATGTGCTACATCGCAAAAAGGGCAACGACGGGTGCATAAGTCGCCCATGATCATAAAGGTTGCGGTGCCGTGCTGAAAACATTCGGCCAGATTGGGGCAAGCGGCTTCTTCACAAACGGTATGCAATTTGTGTTCACGTAACAGTTGTTTAATGCGAATAATTTCGTCGCTAGCCGATATTTTTATGCGTATCCACTCAGGTTTGCGCAAGGTAGATTCTGCAGGCTCGACTTTGATTGGAATTTTAGCCAGCTTTTCGGTGTTGCGTTGGTGAGATTCGGGCGTAGAGCGAGAGGGAGCTTGATAAGTCATTTTTGTAATGCCGTAAGAATTGCGTTGGTAACAGAAATAGCGAGCTCTGTCGTGCTGATGTTTACGCCCAGATCGGCCAGTTGAGTTACTTCAAGACCTTTATAACCGCAGGTATTGATATGGTCGAAAGGCTGTAAATCCATCTGATTGTTGATGCTTAAGCCATGATAACAGCAATTATTTTTAATGCGCAGGCCAATTGAGCCAATTTTTTTGTCTTTGACATAAACACCGGGTGCCTCGGCTTTGGCGAGTGCGCTAATGCCATATTCAGCTAGGGCAAGGATCATCGCTTGTTCAAGGAGAGTGACCAGGGAACGGACGTTTAAATTGAGTCGTTTGATATCGAGCAAAGTATAAATAACTAGCTGGCCGGGGCCATGATAAGTCACTTGGCCGCCACGGTCAGAGTTAATGACGGGAGTTTCGCCTGTAGCCAGCAAATGTTCGCGTTTGCCGTTTAGGCCCAGTGTATAAACAGGAGGATGTTCGGTGATCCAGAGTTGGTCTGCTGTGTCTGTAACGCGATTTTGGGTAAAGTGCAGCATATCACGCCAAGTGAATTCATAATCTTGCAATCCAAGATTTTGTAGCACTACCATTCAAATGATTATATTTTTTGTGGGTTGTGAGGCAGCAGTTGCTGGATACGCTTCTAAAAAACCGTCTTTACAAAGCCATTAACACATGTGGATGGTCAGATAAGTCCTGATAAATGGCATCCAGCTGTCGCTTGCTGGAGGCTTCAATCATAACGGTTACGGCGATGTAATTACCATCTTTGCTAGGGCGTCTGGTAACAGCGGTTTCGTGAACTTCAACTACATGCCGGTTAACAATTTCAATAACCAGCAGGTCGAGTTCCAGATTGGTTTTTCCCATGGCCTTGATTGGAAACTGGCAAGGGAATTCTAATAAGGTGTCTTCGATTAGATTTTCACTCATGGTTTGGATTTCTTGTAAGTTTGAAATAGGTGGTTGATAGTTTTCCATACCGGTCCTGGTTTACCGTTTGCAATGGTTTCATTGTCAAGTTGCACAATGGGTATGATTTCTCGAGTAGAACTGGTTAGCCAGATTTCGCTGGCTGTTTTTAGTGCGTCCAGTGAAATTATGTCTTCGCTGCAGGCAATATCATTATCTCGCGCAAGCTCCAGGATTACATCTCGGGTCACTCCCGCTAATATTTCCCGGCCTTTGGGAGGCGTGATCAAGATGCCGTCGATGACTGCAAATATATTACTAGCCGCACCTTCAGTAATATAGCCATCTTTAACTAAAATAGCTTCTGCGCAACCTTGATCAACTGCCTGTTGTCTAAGCAAAATGTTCGCCAGAAGAGTAATAGCTTTGACATTACATAAACCCCAGCGGCTGTCATCAATACTGATGGCCTTTGCACCACTTTCCAAATCGGTAAAACCAACAATGTTCGAGCTCATTGCAAATACAGTTGGAATGATGTTTGCTGGAAAGGTATGGTCTCTTTTAGCCGCAACCCCTCGGGTAATCTGTATATAAATAGACTGATCCAAATTGGCATCGAGCAAGGGCGTTAAAATCTCGCGCCATTTTGCTGAATCATGGGGGTTTTCTAAACGAATTAGAGTCAGACTGTTTTCCAGTCGCTCCATGTGTTGTTCAAAATGAAACAAATGACCAGAGTAGGACGGAATAACTTCATAAATGCCGTCACCAAATAAAAAGCCCCGATCCATAACCGATATTTTTGCATCGCTTAATGGCAGGTAATCACCATTCAAATAGACGGTATTATTGTCCATCAGATTTCTCAATCATCATCATTGCGCTGTCATAAAGTCGTTGGAAAATATTACCTTCCTCTACCGATTTTAGTGCGATCAAATCTTTGCTGGCGATTGCTTCATCTTTTAGTGTGACGTTGACAGTGCCCAGTTTTGTGCCTTCCTTGATAGGTGCGGTTATCTTTTTATCAAGGGTAATGACTGCTTTAAGATCAGTATAACGGCGACGCGGGATGGTGACATAAAGATCTTCAGCCAAACCAATTTGTATGTTTTTAAAGTTACCTTTCCAAATTCTGGCTTCTGAAAGTGAGGTTTTTCCTTGATAAAGTTTGTGTGCCTCGAAAAAACGAAAGCCGTAATTTAGCAGGTTTTGGTTTTCATTGGCCCGGGCATTTGGGCTGCTTGCTCCCATGACCACGGAAATCAAACGCATATTGTTTCTTAAGGCAGAAGCGACCAGGCAATAGCCCGCTGCATCGGTAAACCCGGTTTTAACGCCATCGACTGTTTCATCGCGAGATAACAACTGATTGCGATTATGCTGAACGATGTTGTTGAAGGTGAATTCTTTTTGGGAGAACCAGCGATAGTAATCAGGAAATTCTTTAATTAAGGCTTGGGTGAGTATGGCCAGATCTCGAGCCGTGGTGTAATGGTTATCGATGGGAAGACCATTGCTATCTTGAAAGTGACTGTTTTTCATGCCCAGACGTTCAGCATGTTGATTCATCATGTCGGCAAATGTAGTTTCATCGCCGGCAATATGTTCGGCCAAGGCGACGCTCGCGTCGTTTCCTGATTGAATAATAACGCCTTTTAACAGGTCTTCAACTTTTACCTGGTTACCGACTTCGATAAACATTCTTGAGCCGGGAGTTGACCAAGCTTTTTGGCTGATGGTCACCATGTCATCCAAATGTAAATGGCCATTGCTGATTTCGCGAAACACTACATAAACCGACATAATCTTGGTTAGACTGGCCGGAGCAAGTTTAACATCGGCGTTATTTTCAGCAAGCACTTTGCCGGTATCATGGCTCATTAAAATGTAGCCGCTGGCAGCAATGGTAGGTGCTGCCGGCGTGGTAATTTCGGCGTCTTCTGCGTTTACCAAAGTTGTGGCTACAGCCAAACTAAAAAATAAAAATAAAGAAAAATTTTTAAAAATGATCATTGCTCTCTAACATTAGGCTTAGTGAAACTTAGGCTTATTGTATCATGGAGATTTGCTTTTGACCGGTTTCAGTAACAAATTGAGTTGTTGTTATACCTAGTTTTGCCAGTTGTAAATTAAGTTTGTCGACACTTTCTGAAGATTGGATGGGTCCCATTTGAACTTTGTACAGAGTAGAACCTTGGTGCTTTGAGGGGAGTATTTCAGGTTGTGGCAAATGGTTTGCGGCAATTTTATTTTGCAATTTTTGTGCTTTCTTTTTATTGTCGAAACTACCTATTTGCAAATAGACATTTTTTTCTTGCTTAACCGCTGTGTTTTGAAGTTGCGTTAATGCTTGTTCAGGCGCAATCGCCTTAATTTCAACAGCTCCCGTACCTGACTGGTGAAGATCCAGTTTTTTTGCGGCGGCGTAAGATAAATCTAAAACACGGTCGCCATGAAAAGGACCGCGATCATTGATGCGAACTATAACACTACGCTGATTTTCAAGGTTGGTGATGCGAGCGTAAGAGGAAAGTGGCAATGTTTTGTGGGCAGCAGTCATGGCATACATGTCGAATATTTCGCCAGATGCGGTTTTTTTACCGTGAAAATCGGAACCGTACCAAGAGGCTACGCCTTGTTTAAGGTAACGGGTAATGCGGGGTAAAAGAGTTTCGTCTTCGGTGTTGCTTTGATTATCTCGAATACCAATGTGTAATTTAGAATAGAGCTTTGTTCTTAGTTGATCTGAGTAGGCAGTTGTATCCGAAGGTGGTGTCGAAAGATCAGACGTTTTTATATGTTCGGTAGTACAACTGCATAAAACAAAAATTAATAGGATCGCTATAATTTTATTCATGGGAATGCCCCTTTTTTATTTAGGATAGATAGGCTTAACTGATAAACGGCCATTGCATATAAAGGGCTGTGGTTGTAGCGAGTTATGACATAAAAATTGTCTAAGGTCGCCCAAAGCTCCTGATCATGCTCTAGTTCCAAGCTAAGCAGTTTCACTTTTCTGTCTGTAGGTATTGACCTCGAAATAATTAAGTTGAGCGATTCTAACTCAGCAAGCCTTAAATTCGGCTTAAGGTCATTCGTCAGTGCCGATTTGTAGTTATCGTTTTTAGCTTTTACAGGAACAGCTACAATTCGACCGGCCTGCCAATGATGTGCGGCAAAATAATTGCCAATACTGGCAATCACATCCTTGTTGTTATGCCAAATATCTCGACGATTATCGTTGTCAAAATCAATAGCGTAGTTTCTGAAACTGCTGGGCATAAATTGCGGCATTCCCATCGCGCCGGCGTAGGAGCCTAGAGGTTCGTTGGGGTTAATATTTTCTTCGCGGCATAGGAGCAAGAAATTTTCGAGTTCAGTCAGGAAAAATTGGCTGCGTGGTGGATAGGCAAAAGCTAATGTCGAAAGGGCATCAATGACTCGATGGTTTCCGGTGTTTTTCCCAAATTGTGTTTCTACGCCGATAATGGCGACGATGATCTCAGGCGGAACACCATATGTTTTTTCGGCTGCGGCCAATGCTGCTGCATTTTCCTGCCAAAATTTTACACCAGCGTTTATGCGTGTCTCGGTGAGAAATATTTTACGATATTTATACCAGGGTAAGGCTTCTGAAGGCGTTGCTATTCTTTTAAGAATGTCAGGTTTGATCTCGACGGCTGTGAATAAATCAATAAGTTTTTGTTCGTCGAAATTGTGTTTTTTTACCATCCCTTCAATAAAGGTATTCTCTGTTTCCTTAATGTTGCGGGTGCAGGCGATCAAAAAAAGGCACAGTATGAAAGACGAAAGAAGAATGATGTATTTTTTATAAGTCATTGCTTTTTTATGTTTAATTAGGTGATTCTATTTTATGCGTGTGATAAACATATGACGCATAATTTTCGTCTTTCCTGGATTTTATTAATGAGGCAGAAACTTTTTATGGGTGTGAATCGACATGAGAATGCCAAAGCCAGCAAGCAAAGTTACGATTGATGTTCCTCCATAACTGACTAAAGGTAATGGGACACCAACCACAGGCAATACGCCAATGACCATGCCGATGTTAACGAACACATAAACAAAAAAGGTAAAAGCCAAGCTACTGGCTAATAGACGGCTGTAAGTGTCTTGAGCTTGTGAGGCAATAAACAGGCAGCGGCTAATGATCAGTAAGTATAAAGTGAGCAAACCAAGGCAGCCGAAAAGTCCAAATTCTTCGGCAAAAACCGCAAAGATAAAGTCGGTAGAGCTTTCCGGTAAAAAGTCCAGCTCTGACTGGGTGCTGCCTAGCCAGCCTTTGCCATAGATACCGCCCGAGCCAATCGCAATTTTGGATTGAATAATATGATAACCACGACCCAAGGGATCAGCTTCCGGGTTCAAAAAGGTAAGTACCCGGTCACGTTGATAGGGGCGCATAAAATGCCAGAGTACCGGTGTCATTCCTCCAAGCATTGCAGTAATAGCCAGAATGAAGCGCCAGGAAAGTCCTGCAAAAAATAGTACCGCAGCCCCGGAGCTGGCAACCAGTAATGCTGTGCCTAGGTCGGGTTGTTTCGCAATCAACAATGTTGGAATAATGATAAGTATGCTGGCAACCAATAATTGCTTTGATTTAGGGGGTAAGGCATGCTCGGCCAAATACCAGGCGACCATCATCGGTGTGGTGATTTTGATCATTTCAGAAGGCTGGAAACGAAATATCCCAAGGTCTAGCCAGCGCTGTGCGCCTTTGCCGAATTGCCCAAGAATGAGCACGGCAATCAGCAATAATATTCCAAAGCTAAATAGTAATGCTGAATAGCGCTTAAATTGATAGGGATCAACATGAGCCAGCGCTGTCATTAATAGAAAAGCCAATCCCACTCGGGCTGCTTGGCGCATCAGTACGTCGATATCCTGACTGCCGGCACTATATAAAATTGTAAAGCTTAATAGGGCAATCAGAATCAAACCAATAAACAAAGGAATATCAATGTGAAGTCTAATAAGAATTTTGCCGAGTACGGAAGGAGGATGAAATTGTTCACTACGGGTTTCAGTTTTCATTATTACCTTCCAAATATTGTTTGATAACCTGTCCAGCGATTGGAGCTGCGACCGAACCGCCGTGGCCCCCATTTTCAACAATTACAGCGATGGCAATTTTTGGATCATCAGCTGGAGCAAAAGATATAAATAAAGCATGGTCGCGTAATTTGAAGTCAATGTCATTTTCGTTGTATTTGGCATCCTGCTTAATGTTGAAAACTTGTGCTGTACCGGTTTTACCTGCGATTTGATAGTTAATGTTTTTGCTGATCCCCTTTGCTGTGCCATGAGGATCATGAATAACATTAATCATTGCCGAAATGATGGTGTTGATATTTTCGGATTTAATTGTAATGTTATCTGTAGGCGTGACTTTTTCGGGCTCTGAATCCTCGGTGTTAACGGAATTTTTTACCAGAAAAGGTGTGACAATTTTTCCTTTATTGGCCAGGGTTGCAGTAGCTTTGGCAAGTTGTATTGGCGTGACCTGAAGATAGCCTTGGCCAATGCCGGTAATCAAGGTTTCACCAGGATACCAGGATTGGTTATGTTGCTGGCGTTTCCATTCTTTTGAGGGCAGCAGTCCTGTTTTTTCACCGGATAGATCAATTCCGGACTTTTCGCCAAAGCCAAAGTGTTGCAGGAAGCTATGCATACGGTCTATGCCTAGTGTAGAAGCCAGACTATAAAAATATACATCGCAAGATTCAGTTATGGCTTCGGTCATATTAACAGAACCATGCCCGCCTTTTTTCCAATCCCGATAATGATGGCTGACATTGGGTAGTTGATAATAGCCTGGACAGAACAGCTGGTGTTCGGCGCTGATGGCATTAAATTCAAGGCCGGCAAGTGCAATAAACGGCTTTACGGTTGATCCTGGCGGATATAGTCCACGCAGGGCGCGATTATAAAGGGGTTGATTTTCTGAAGATTGGAGTGCTTGGTAGGCATCGTTGGCTATGCCGATAACAAATGGATTGGGATCAAAGCCCGGACGACTTGCGAAGACCAATACGCCGCCGGTTTTTATTTCAATGGCGACAACGGCACCGTTATACTTATCCAATGCATCGAAGGCAGTTTTTTGTAAATCGATATCCAGTGTCAGGTATAGATTATCACCCGGTATCGGAGGAACCGAGTTTACGGTATTGATGGCACGCGCCTGGACATTGGTTTCTATTTCCGCATAACCGGTTTTGCCATGGAGTTCGGTTTCGTAGGTGTTTTCTATGCCGATTTTGCCGACATGGGTTGAGCCACGATATTCTGCGATGGGTAATGATTTCATTTCTGCTTCATTGATCCGACCTACGTAACCGACAACATGCGATGCCAAATCTGCGTATGGATAATGTCTTACCAAGCGAGCCTGAATATCAACACCAGGAAAATAAGGTCTTACTACAGCAAATTTGGCGATTTCTTCATCATTCATGCTGATGAGTAATGGCGTACTGGTAAAGCGTTTTTGTCGTTTACGCTGTTTTTGGTATTGGTCGATTTTCTCGTCAGAAATATTGAGTAATTTTTGTAGGCGTTGCAAGGTATCGTCAAGATCTTTGATTTGCTCAGGGATCAGTTCAAGACTGAACGACTGGGTGTTGTCAGCCAACACCTTGCCGCGTCGGTCATAAATAATGCCGCGCGTTGGAACCAGGGGCTCAATCTTAATGCTGTTGTCTTTTGCCAGCGTTGCGTAATGTTCGTGTCCGACAATTTGAAGATAAACCAGTCGGACAATCAGGCCGGATGTTAATAGCAAGATCAAAATAAAGGCCGCAATAATGCGGTTGATAAATAAACGGCTCTCTTCCAGCTTGTTTTTTACGGTATAAATACGAGACATAACTGCGCGGATGAATTTATTTAGTGCGCCGTGACAAACGGACGCGGCGCAGAACTGTATAGATAAAAGGCCAGCAAAATGTACCGGTAAAAACGGGCAGCCAAAAAGAGGCATGTAGTTGAGCGGGGTTTTGAATATTCTTTAGCCAGAATAGAAGTATTTGGGTAAATAACAGGCAAAAGAAAATAAAAAATGCTTGTTGGTGTAAAGGAAATTGGCGCAACCGTTTGTGCATGATCAGGCAGATGTAAATAACTAATGAATAGGCCAGTGCATATTGTCCAAATAGTCTTCCTGTTAACACATCAGTCAATAAGCCGATTGTCCAGGCATGAAAAATACCGACGCGTTCAGGAATTGCGATTGACCAGTAGATCAGTACTAATAGAACCCAATCTGGATTTATGCCGGTTAAGAAGCCCGGCCAAGGTACAATTCTGAGGCACATCGCCATGATAATGGTCGTAATAATACGGCCAGAGCCGATGTAATTATTCATCATCTGGTTTCACCCGTATGTTTGTTTTCAGGTGTTTCGTGTTGTGTCCGGTTTTTAGGAGGTGGGGTAGATGTATGAACTTCCGGATTTGTTTCGTTAGTTGTTGTTGATGTGCCCAGCGAAACGGGAGACGTATCACTCCAAACTATTAACAGTTCTCTGTTTCGGTCGAGCATGGCTTTGGGTGTGGCGGTAATGTTAACAAAGGGTTTGTTAGTCATGGGGGTGAAATCATCGACAACGGCAACCGGATAACCGGAAGGAAAAGTTCCGCCCAGTCCGGAGGTTATCAACAAGTCGCCGGGGCGAATATCCGCATTATTGGGTAAAAAGGGCAAGTTAAGCCGATTAAGTTGGCCGCTGCCGACAGCAATGGTTAGCAAGCCGTTACGATTGACCTGAACTGGGATGGCATGATTCGGGTCGGTGATTAACATGATTTCGGAGCTGAAAGGCAAAGCCCGGAACACTTGCCCAACTACGCCATTGGCGTCTAATACCGGTTGTTGGGGGTGCACGCCAAATCGTGTTCCTTTGTTGACGACTACGATATTTTCATAGGGAGCTGTATTAATAGATAATAATTCTGCTATGAGAAGTTGTTCGCCAAGCTTGAAGGAGTTTTCAAGCAAAGCGCGAAGCCGAATATTCTCTTTTTCCAGGGAATCGAATTTGAGTAAGCGGGTTTTGTCGATGAATTGTTCATCGCGCAACTTGTTGTTTTCATTCTTCAGGCTTGAATAGGAGCGAACGGAGTCGGATGTTTGCTCAATCAAAATTGTTGGTAAATTGACCAGATATTTTAATGGGTCAACCAAAATGGAGAGTGAGGCCCTTAATGAATCCAAACGTTGGCTTGTGTGCTCAGTTATCAGTAAGGCAACTGACGCAATTATTGCCACAAGCAAACGGGTATTAATGGATGGGCCGGTAGCAAATAAAAGTTTTATAGCGGGATGCCTCTTTAAAGTAGGTTGGGTTAGCGTTGCGTAACCCAACTGGGGGGCATTGGTTTGTCTGATTATGCTAATCCAACCTAAGTTTATATAAGATAACTTTGATTATTCTAAGGAGAAAGTTGAAACGCCTTTTTTATCCAGCATCTCCAGAACCATGCCGCCACCTCTGGCAACACAGGTCAACGGATCATCAGCAATATATACTGGAAGGCCGGTTTCTTCTGCTATCAGGCGATCAATGTCTTTTAATAAAGCACCGCCGCCGGTTAAGAATATGCCCCGAGTAGCAACATCTGAACCCAGTTCAGGCGGAGTTTGTTCCAAAGCCAGTTTTACTGCGCCAACGATGCCAGAGAGCGGTTCTTGTAGCGCTTCCAGAATTTCATTGCTGTTCAAAGAAAAGCTGCGTGGCACGCCTTCCGCCAAATTGCGTCCTTTAACTTCTATTTCTCTAACTTCGCTGCCGGGATAAGCGGTACCAATTTCATGTTTGATTCTTTCAGCGGTGGCTTCGCCAATCAAGGTGCCGTAATTTCTACGGACATAATTAATGATGGCTTCGTCAAAACGGTCGCCGCCGATACGGACAGAAGAAGAATAGACAATGCCGTTGATTGAAATCACGGCAACTTCGGAAGTGCCACCGCCAATGTCCAAAACCATTGAGCCGCAAGCTTCATCGACAGGCAAACCAGCGCCGATCGCAGCCGACATGGGTTCCTCAATCAAATAAACTTCGCGGGCACCGGCCATGGCTGCTGATTCACGAATGGCGCGACGCTCAACCTGAGTTGAACCGCAAGGTACACAGATCAAAATACGTGGACTGGGCCGTAACAGTTTGCTTTGATGTACTTTTTCAATAAAAAATCGCAGCATGCGTTCGGTGACAGCAAAGTCAGCGATTACGCCATCTTTTAAGGGACGAATTGCAGTGATATTGCCAGGTGTGCGTCCAAGCATGCGTTTTGCATCAAGCCCGACAGCGGCAATGGTTTTGGCTCCGCGAATTTTGTCTTCTTTGATGGCAACAACCGAGGGTTCATTGAGAACAATTCCCTGGCCGGGGATGTAAATCAATGTATTGGCGGTTCCTAAGTCAATAGCGAGGTCGTTGGAGAAAAGGCCGCGAATTCTTTTGAACATTTTTAACTGTATCCTTTGGGGGAATAAAAATAGTATTACTCTAGCAATCAAGCGAGTGTTTGAGCAAGATATAAAGTATTATAAACAGAATAGTTTGTAGAATCTCTGAAATTTTTTATTGGGAGTAAATCGTGTCTTTATCAGAAAGTGAAGTCGTCGCTTGTGCGCATTTAGCGCGACTGGGAATAGAGCAGCAAAATATCGCTTCTTATGCCAAGGATTTGTCAGGAATGTTGGAATTGATGACGCAAATGGGTGATGTAAATACCGATGGCATTGAGCCTATGGCGCATCCTATGGATCAGGTGCAAAGATTAAGAACAGATGTGGTCACTGAGACGGACAATCGTGAAAAATTTCAAATGATCGCTCCACAAGTTGAAGCAGGGCTTTATCTAGTGCCCAAAGTCATTGAGTGAAAAAAGGGATAAGAAATCACTATGCATAACAAATCAATTACAGAATTAGCCAAAAGTCTGCGTTCCGGCGAGTTTTCAAGCGTGGAATTGACGCAGGCATTTTTAGACAGAATCAATCAGCACAGCGCGTTAAATGCCTATATAACGGTCACCGAAGAACGGGCTTTAGAGCAGGCCCAGCAAGCCGATGTCAGACTGGCAGCGGGTGATGCTGAACTTTTAACCGGTATTCCGTTTGCGCAAAAAGATATTTTTTGTACCCAAAACGTTAAAACCAGCTGCGGTTCAAAAATGCTGGATAATTTTATCGCACCTTATAATGCGACAGTGGTGGAAAAGTTTAATCAAGCCGGTGCAGTAATGCTGGGCAAACTGAATATGGACGAGTTTGCGATGGGTTCTTCCAACGAAACCAGTTATTACGGCGCTGTCAGAAATCCTTGGGATACAAATACCGTTCCCGGTGGTTCGTCTGGTGGTTCGGCTGCGGCAGTTGCTGCCAAGCTGGCAGTTTGTGCAACAGGAACCGATACCGGCGGCTCTATACGTCAACCTGCAGCTTTGTGTGGGATCACTGGCTTAAAGCCAACTTATGGTCGCGTATCCCGTTACGGTATGATTGCTTATGCGTCCAGTCTGGATCAAGGCGGACCGATGACCCGTAGCGCCGAAGATGCCGCTATTATGTTGCAAACCATGGCGGGCTTTGATGAAAAAGATTCAACCAGCGTTGATTTGCCGGTTCCTGATTATAGAATTGGATTAACTAACAGTCTTGAAGGATTAAAAATCGGTCTGCCCAAAGAGTTTTTTGGTGAGGGCTTAAACAGTGATGTGGCGGCAACGCTTGAAGCCGCCATCAATGAATATCGTAAGTTGGGCGCAACGGTAACGGAAATCTCCATGCCCAGTTTTAAGTTGGCTATTCCCGCTTATTATGTGATTGCCCCGGCTGAATGTTCCGCTAACCTGTCCCGTTTTGATGGGGTGCGTTTTGGTTACCGTTGTGAAAATCCAGTCGATTTAACAGATCTTTATACCCGCTCACGCGGCGAAGGTTTTGGCAAGGAAGTTAAACGTCGTATTTTAATGGGCACTTATGCCTTGTCTACGGGTTATTACGATGCCTATTATATAAAAGCGCAAAAAATTCGCCGCGTGATTAGCGAAGACTTTAAAAAAGCATTGTCGGAAGTTGATGTCATTATGGGACCGGTCACACCTTCAACCGCGTTTGGTATCGGCGAGAAAATTGCCAATCCGGTAGAAATGTATTTATCCGATATTTATACCATTGCGATTAACTTGGCCGGTGTTCCTGCAATGTCGATTCCAGCAGGATTTGCAAATAATTTGCCGGTAGGTTTGCAGATTATCGGCAATTATTTTGCCGAAGCTAAGTTGCTAAATATTGCTCATCTATATCAACAAGTGACCGACTGGCATACGCAATCACCTAAAGGTTTCGAATAAGGAACAGGCTGATGATTAAAGTTACTGAACTTTCGCAATTAGATTTGAATGCCACCTACAGTTATGCCGATTATTTGACCTGGCAGTTGGATGAAACGGTTGAGTTGATTAAGGGCAAGATTATGGCGATGTCGCCAGCGCCAAACCTTAAGCACCAGCGTATTTCGCGTAATATATTGCGGCCTATCGACAGCTATTTACGCCATAAACGGTGTGAAGTTTTTGTTGCTCCATTTGATGTCAAGCTTTATAACAGTCAAAAATCAAAGCTGCAAGATCAGGACGTGTACAGTGCGGTTCAACCCGATTTATGCGTGATTTGCGATAAAGAAAAGCTTACCGAGCAAGGTTGCAACGGAGCGCCAGATTGGATTATCGAGATACTTTCTCCAGGTAACACCAAAAAAGAAATGCGCCTGAAGTTTGATCTTTACCAGGAAAATGGCGTCATCGAATATTGGTTGGTGTATCCCTACGAACAAGCGCTTTATCAATTTGTGTTGAATCAGGAAACCGAAAAATATCAATTATTTGCCATGCATGCGGGTGACGAAATTGCGCAACCCTATCTCTTTCCTGAGCTTAATATTGATTTAACTGACGTTTTTGCCGAATAACAAGGAATTACCAAAATGAACTCACAATGGGAAACAGTCATCGGCCTGGAAATCCACGCCCAACTCGCTACCAAATCAAAAATATTTTCCGGGGCCTCTACTGCTTACGGTGCAGAACCCAATACCCAAGCCTGTGCGGTTGATTTGGGATTGCCTGGGGTATTGCCGGTACTAAACGAAGAGGCCGTGCGCATGGCTGTCATCTTCGGTATGGCCATTGAGGCGCACATTGCACCTTATTCAGTGTTCGCCAGAAAGAACTATTTTTATCCGGACTTACCTAAAGGCTATCAAATAAGCCAGATGGAACTGCCTATTGTCGGTGTAGGTCATTTGGATATTGACGTTGACGGCGTTAGTAAGCGCATCGGTATTACTCGTGCTCATCTTGAAGAAGATGCCGGCAAATCCCTGCATGAAAACTTTCATGGTTTGACCGGTATCGATTTAAATCGTGCCGGTACGCCGTTGCTGGAAATCGTTTCCGAACCGGAAATGAGTTCGGCTAAAGAAGCCGTGGCCTACATGAAAAAAATGCACGAATTGGTGCGTTATCTGGGTATTTGCGACGGCAATATGCAGGAAGGATCATTCCGCTGTGATGCCAATGTCTCGGTCCGACCCAAAGGCCAAAAAGAATTTGGTACGCGTGCCGAAATCAAAAACATCAATTCCTTTAAATTTGTTGAAAAAGCCATTAATCATGAAGTTGAACGGCAAATAGAACTGATAGAAAATGGTGGTAAAGTTGTTCAGGAAACGCGTTTGTATGATTCGGTCAAGGATGAAACCCGTTCCATGCGCAGCAAGGAAGAAGCCAATGATTACCGGTATTTCCCAGATCCTGATCTGTTGCCGGTGCTTATAGACGAAGACTTTAAAGTGCAAATTAAAGCCGAATTACCGGAATTGCCGCAAGCTAAAAAACAACGATTCAAAGAAGAGTATGGTTTGGATGATGAAAGCGCCCTTCAACTGACATCCTCCCGAGCGTTGGCTAATTATTTTGAAATCGTAGTAAAAGAATCGTCCTGTGCAGCAAAAATCTGTGCTAATTGGGTGACAGGTGATTTGTTAGCCGCGCTTAATAAAGCTGATTTGGAAATTACTGACTCGCCGGTCAGTCATGAACGCTTGGCAGGATTGTTAAGGCGTATCAGCGACGATACTATTTCCGGCAAAATAGCCAAACAGGTTTTTGAAGAGCTTTGGCAAGGTCAAGCTTCCGCAGATGAGATTATTGAAGCCAAAGGCCTGAAGCAAATTACAGATACCGGCGCAATTGAAACTA
>SESH01028192.1_pt1 | contig 28453 bp, 26 predicted proteins | sample 3171561 | NCBI WGS metagenome assembly SESH01 (sample SAMN10866947, study PRJNA518727) | freshwater metagenome | biome: subpolar coniferous forest; feature: holomictic lake; material: water; isolation source: holomictic Lake 442 2011 16.5 m and 2014 13 m | place: Canada: near Kenora, Ontario
TTTCCGCCAAAAACCCCGGAGGGCGTGGAGAAGCTGCGCCTGGTACGCCAGCAGTTGTACTCGCTCAAACCTGAATTCTGCTCGGTAACTTTTGGCGCAGGCGGCTCGACGCAGGAGGGCACCTTCAACACCGTGCGCGACATTCTTGCCGAGGGTCAGAGTGCGGCCTCGCACCTGTCCTGTATTGGCGCCACCCGGGCCACGGTGGCGGCGCAACTTGCGACGCTCAAGACCATGGGTGTCAAGCGCCTGGTAACGCTGCGCGGTGACCTGCCGAGCGGTTATGGGACCGGCGGCGAGTTCCACTATGCCAGTGATCTCGTGAGTTTCATCCGGGCCGAGTCGGGCGACGATTTCCACATCGAGGTAGCGGCCTACCCGGAGGTTCATCCTCAGGCCAAATCGCCAGCGAGCGACCTGCAGGCTTTCGCGGCCAAGGTCAAGGCCGGCGCCAACTCCGCCATCACGCAGTACTTCTACAACGCTGACGCCTACTTCCGTTTTGTCGAAGAGGTGGATGCGCTGGGTCTGAATGTTCCAGTGGTGCCGGGCATCATGCCGATCACCAGTTCAACGCAGTTGATGCGATTTTCCGATGCCTGCGGCGCCGAGATTCCGCGCTGGATTCGCCTGCGTCTGCAGAGCTTTGGCGACGACAGTGCGTCCATCAAATCCTTCGGTCTGGATGTGGTGACGGACTTGTGCCGGCAACTGCTGGCCGGTGGTGCTCCAGGTTTGCACTTTTACAGCATGAACCACAGCAACGCGGTTCTACAAATTTGCCAAGATATCGCACGATGAAGGCACTGAAACCAGCATGAATGCTGGTTTTCACTTGATGACTTAGCCCGCTGTTCCCAGGTCTTGCCGCTGCTGCAAGAAAATCGAATGCCGAGTCTGGGGGACCGGTCATTGGGTGGCAAAAGTTTATTGCTGCACGGCAGCTGGAGCCTTCGCAAAGTGCTAGTCTTACGGCTAAACCGAACTCCAAGGGGTAGCGAATATGGCAAAACTAAACGTCAACGGTGCGGTCCGTGATTACGAAGCCGAACAAGATGCGCCGCTGTTGTGGGTGCTGCGCGAACAGTTGGGTCTGACCGGCACCAAGTACGGCTGCGGTGTCGCTGAGTGTGGGGCCTGTACTGTCTTGGTCAATGGTGTGCCCACACGCAGTTGCGTGCGGTCCGTCTCCGCGTTCAAGGTTACGGACAAAATAGTGACGATCGAGGGCTTGTCACCAGACGGCTCCCATCCGGTTCAAAAGGCCTGGGCCGCGCTGGATGTGCCGCAATGTGGGTTTTGCCAAAGCGGAATGATCATGGCGGCGGTTGCATTGCTGAACGAAAAGCCCAAGCCGAGCGATGCAGACATCGATGCAGCGATGACCAACATCTGCCGCTGTGGCACTTACAACCGGGTTCGCTCTGCCATCAAGGTGGTGGCAGACGGTGGCGACGCCAGCCGCGCCGGAATTGGGATCGAACACGCCGATGGGAGAACGACATGAAAGCAGTTCGGGCGTCAAGCGCTGCCGTATCGCGGCGGCACTTTCTGAAGAAGTCGGCCGCTGGCGCTGGTGGATTGGTCCTGGGCTTCTTGATTCCTCTGTCGAGCGACGCTGCGTCTGAGCAGTCGCCCGGCACCGAAGCAGAGGAACTCAACGCCTGGGTTATGGTGCGCCCCGATGACGCGGTCATCATTCGAATTGTTCGCTCCGAAATGGGTCAAGGCACGCTGACTGGTCTGGCTCAATTGCTGGCTGAAGAACTCGACTGCAACTGGGCCAGGGTCAGCACGGAATATCCCACTCCGGGTCAGAGTCTGCAGCGCAACCGGGTCTGGGGTAATTTTGGAACAGTCGGCAGCCAGGGCATTCGCCAATCAAACGACTATGTACGCAAAGGAGGCGCGACGGCGCGCATGATGCTGCTGCAAGCCGCAGCCAACGCCTGGAAGGTGCCTGCCAGTGAGTGCCGGACTGCCAGCGGCGTTATCACGCACGCAGCCTCTGGTCGCAGTACCAGCTACGGCAAGGTCGCAACGGCGGCCGGAAAGCTGACGCCGCCCAGCAGTGTTGTTCTGAAGGATCCAAAGGACTGGCGTCTCGCAGGCAAGCGTCTTGCGCGCATCGATACGGTTGACAAGACCACGGGTAAGCAGATTTACGGCCTGGACTTGGTGCTGCCCGGCATGCTCAATGCGGCAATCAAGGACTGCCCCGTCTTTGGTGGCAAGCTCAAGTCTTTCGATGCTGTCGCGATAGAAAGACTTCCCGGCGTCAGAAAGGTGCTGCGCGTGGACGCGAGTGCGGTTGCCGTCGTGGCTGACACCTGGTGGCACGCCAAGACAGCGCTCGATGCACTCCCTATCGAATGGGACGAAGGTCCGAATGCCAGGTTCTCCAGCGCCAGCTTTGCCGCTGTCCTGAAAGCCGCACTTGATGCACCACAAGCGGTTGTCGGCAATCAGGTTGGCGATGCCCGCGCTGCCATTGCCGCGGCGCCACGAAAACTCGAAGCCATCTATTCCTACCCGCACCAGAACCATGCCACGATGGAAACTATGAACGCGACGGCACGCTTTACGCCAGAGCGCTGCGAAGTCTGGGTGCCAACGCAAAATGGCGAGGCAGCATTGGCTGCGACCGCCGAGGCTTGCGGCCTGCCTGCCAGCCAATGTGAGGTTTACAAATTGCATCTCGGTGGCGGTTTTGGGCGACGCGCGGCGCACGATTACGTAACGCAGGCCGTAGCTCTGGCCAAGCAAATGCCGGGCACACCGATCAAGCTGATCTGGTCACGTGAAGAAGACATGCTGCACGGCAGATTCCACCCGGTCACGCAATGCAAATTCAGCGCCGGACTGGATGCCCAAGGCAAGGTCATCGGTCTGCATATGCGCATTGCCGGGCAATCCATTTTTTCCACGGTTGCACCACAGGCCATCAGGGACGGCAAGGATCCGGTAGTTTTTCAGGGTCTCAACCCGCCTGGCCCGGAGGCGTCGATTGGCTACACCTTCCCGAATCTGCTGATCGATCACGCCATGCGCAACCCGCATGTGCCTGCCGGCTTTTGGCGTGGCGTCAATTTGAACCAGAACGCACTTTATCTTGAATGCTTTATTGACGAGTTGGCTCATGCCACGCAACAGGACCCGTTGGCGCTGCGCCGCCAATTGATGATCAATCATCCCAAACACCTGGCTGTTCTGAACGAGGTGGCAGAGCGCGCTGGCTGGGGCAAGCCAGCGCCGAAGGGAGTTTTTCGTGGCTTGGCACAGACCATGGGATTTGGCAGCTACGTCGCAGCCTGCGCTGAAGTTTCGGTCAGTGACGAGGGGGTCCTGACGATTCACCGCATCGTGGCAGCTACGGATCCCGGACACGCCGTCAACCCGCAACAAATTGAAGCACAGGTCGAAGGCTCATTTGCCTATGGCTTGTCTGGCGCGCTTTATGGCGAATGCACCGTCAAGAATGGCCGCATGGAACAGGACAACTTTGACAGCTACCAGGTACTCAGAATGGACGAAATGCCGGCGGTCGAGACGGTTGTCATGCCCTCGGGCGGCTTCTGGGGTGGTGTCGGCGAGCCTACCATCGCGGTGGCCGCACCGGCCGTACTGAACGCCATCTTTGCGGCGACGGGCAAGCGCATTCGTGATTTGCCGCTGAAGAACCATAGTCTCAAGAGAATCTGACAGATTCTGATGTTTCCAGACCAGGAATAACAGGGTAAAACATTCCCGCATGTGAAGACAAATTTGCCGGAGATGCCGACGTTGCAGCGGAGCGAGCAAAAGTACTCATCGCTGGGTGTGTCCTGCTGACTTGGAGCGATGACGTTGAAGGTCTGGTCATGCGGCCGGTTTGACCAGAGGTCATCGTGGCCGCGGTAGCCGCAGCAGCTAAGGTCGCAAAGTGACTCCGACCTTGTGAGCTGCCATGACAATTTCCTGCCAGGTGATGGCATCCACGCTGATGCCATTGATTTCGCGATGTGCGCGAGCGGCACGCTCAGGGTCGCCGGCAATCTGCACGGCATCAGAGTTGGGTGCGACAGGTCCGGCCTTGAGCCAGTTTACAAAAGCCAGCGCTTCAGCATGAAAACCGGTTTCAGTGCCCAGTCGTGCCGGGTCTATCAAGATGGTCAGCATACCGTTGACGACGGCGCGCACGCTGGGGTCTGTCGGCCTGTGCCAGGTGCCACCGCCCGTCAGTGCGCCGCCCAGCAGTTCGCAGGCCACGGCAAGGCCATAGCCTTTATGTTCTCCAAAGGCCAGCAGTGCACCAAACAAGCCATTGCTCTGGGGCACCACAACGACGCCGGGGTCGATGGTGGGACGCCCCAATTCGTCGATCAAGGTGCCCGGCTCGACCAGCCGCCCCTCGTTGTGCGCGACCCGCATCTTGCCTTGCGCCACTCTGCTGGTGGCGAAGTCCAGCACGAATGGCTCCCGAGCCTTGAGCGGAATACCGATGCAGCAGGGGTTGGTGCCAAAGCGTCCGTCGGCACCGCCAAAAGGCGCCACCACCGGACGCGAAAGAACGTTGACAAAATGCAGGCTCACGAGACCCTGGTCCACCGCCATTTCGGCAAAATGACCAATGCGCCCCAGGTGATGCGCATTACCCAGCGTCATGATGCAACTGCCCTGGGTTTTGGCGCGCGCAATGCCAAGCTCCATGGTCTGTTCGCCGACGATCTGGCCATAACCGCGCTGGCCATCGAGCGTCAGCAGTGAGCCGGTGTCAAGAAGCAACCGTACGCCGGTGTTTGGCTTGAGGCCGCCTTCCAGCACCGCATCCACATAGCGCGGCAGCATGCCCACGCCGTGCGAGTCGTGACCGCTCAGGTTAGCCAGCACCAGATTGGCTGCGACCTTGTCGGCTTCGTCTGGAAGGCTTCCTGCACCCGCCAGTACCGCACTGACTTGTGCTTCCAGTTCACTCGCTTGCAGTGTCTTTTGCATTGCCGTTACATCACTGCACCGATTTGCCAGGGGACAAACTCGCTCTGACCATAACCGTGCGCCTCGCTCTTGCTTTTTGTGCCCGACGCTGTGGCAAGAATGAGATCGAATATGCGCTGGCCCATCGCGGCCACCGTGCTGCCGCCGTCGATGATCTCGCCGCAATTCAGGTCCATATCGTCTTCCTGTTTACGCCACAATGCCGAGTTGGTTGACAGTTTGAGTGTGGGAGCGGGGGCGCAGCCATAGGCCGAGCCGCGGCCGGTGGTAAAGCAGATCAGGTTGGCGCCGCCCGCCACCTGACCGGTCGCGCTGACCGGGTCGTAGCCGGGCGTGTCCATGTAGACAAGACCGTGGGCCTTGACAGCTTGCGCATATTCGTAGACCGCATTCAGGTTGCTGGTGCCCCCCTTGGCGACCGCGCCCAGAGATTTTTCCAGAATGGTGGTCAAACCGCCAGCCTTGTTACCCGGTGAAGGGTTGTTGTTCATCTCGCCGCCATGGATGCGGGTGTAGTGCTCCCACCACTTGATGCGCGCTATCAGCTTCTCGCCGACTTCACGCTTGACGGCTCGGCGCGTCAGCAGGTGTTCAGCACCATAGATTTCCGGGGTTTCGCTCAGAATGGCCGAACCGCCATGCGCTACCAGCAAGTCTACCGCCGCGCCCAACGCCGGGTTGGCACTGATGCCGGAGTAGCCGTCGGAGCCGCCGCATTGCAGGCCGACCGTCAGATGCGCTGCGTCGCAAGGCTCGCGCCGAACTGTGTTGGCGCGTGGCAGCATGTCCTGGATCAGCGCAATCCCCTTGGCGACGGTCCTGGCGGTGCCGCCGGTATCCTGGATGCTGAACGCCCGCAATGCGTCACCCTCGCGCAGACTGCTATTCGTCAACCAGGCATTGATCTGGTTGGATTCACAGCCCAGGCCCACCACCAGCACGGCAGCAAAGTTGCTGTGTGTGGCGTAGCCAGCCAGCGTGCGCTGCAGAATCTGCAACCCCAAGCCTTCGCCGTCCATGCCGCAGCCGGTGCCGTGGGTCAGTGCCACCACGCCGTCAACGTTCGCAAAGGCGGCCAGCTGTGACGGATTGTTTCGTCGCGAAAAGTGGTCGGCAATAGCATGCGCCACTGTGGCGGAGCAATTGACACTGGACAGCACGCCGATGAAGTTGCGCGTTGCCACGCGGCCATCCGTGCGCTTGATGCCCATGAACGTTGCCGCGCGGCGGGGTGGCTCGGGTTTGATGTCGATACCAAAGGCGTAATCGCGTTCAAAGTCGCCCTTGTTCGGACCCATGTCCAGGTTGTGCGTGTGCACGTGCTCACCGGCGGCTATCGGCTGGCTGGCAAAACCGATGATCTGGTTGTAGCGTCGCACCGTCTCACCGCGCGCAATGTCATGCGCTGCAATCTTGTGACCAGCCGGGACCAGGCCTCTGACAGGGACGCCCTCGACGCTTGCTCCTCCGAGCAATTGCTGGCGGGCGATCAGTACGTCGTCGTCGGGGTGGAGGCGAATAAACGGTGCCACTTATTTAAAAACCGTATTTGGTAGCCACAGAACCAGTGTGGGGAAGTAGGTGACGATGACCAGACTACCCAGCAAAGGCACCAGCCACGGCAGAATTGCCACGGTGGTTCTTTCAACCGAGAGCTTCGCCACCCGGGCCAGCACAAACAGCACCATGCCCATGGGGGGATGAAGCAAACCGATCATCAAGTTCAGCACCATCACAAGGCCAAAGTGAACCAGATCGATACCCAGACGCTGACAGATGGGAACCAGGATGGGAACCAGAATGGTGATGGCTGCCGTGGGCTCGAGGAAGCATCCCACAAACAGCATCAGCAGATTGGCCAGCAGCAGGAACATGTACGGGTTCTGGGTGAAGCCAAGCACCCATTCGCTGATAGCGGCGGTGACCCCGGTGGCGGTCAGCATCCAGCCAAAGATGCTCGCTGCGGCCACGATGAACAACACCGTGCTGGTGGTCTCGACGGTCTCAAGACAGACCTTGACGAATGACTTGAAGCTCAGCGTGTGGTACCAGGCAAAACCCAACACCATAGCCCACAGGCAGGCTGCGATGGCACCTTCGGTGGGGGTGAAAATGCCGGTGGTCATGCCCCCGATTAACAGCACCGGCGTCATGATCGGTAGCGCGGCCTGAAACTTGAACCGCTTGTCGGCCAGGAACAATGCGATCAAGCCGAAAAACACCGTTAACTGCGCAGGCAGGCCAACCTGAACAATCAGCAGCCACAGTACGACCGGCCAGCCGATGACCACAAGCGACTCCACGAGCGCCTTGACCACGCGTGGCCAGGAAAACTTGATGTCGGCACCCCAGCCATTCTTGTGGGCAAACCAGGCTACCGTGAGCATCATCAGAAGCGCCATCAGGGCGCCCGGCAGAATGCCCGCGAGAAAGAGCGAGCCGACGCTGACGTTGGCCATCATGCCGTAGATCACGAACGGCAAACTCGGCGGAATGATGGGCCCGAGCGTGGCCGAGGCCGCTGTCACACCCACTGCAAATTCGATGTCGTAGCCATGGTCCCTCATCGCCTTGATCTCGATCGTGCCAAGGCCTGCCGCGTCGGCTATTGCCGTGCCGCTCATGCCTGCAAAGATCACCGAGCCAAGAACGTTGACATGGCCCAGACCACCCTTCATCCATCCCACCAGCGCCAGTGCGTAGTTGTAGATGCGGTTGGTGATGCCGGCGTTGTTCATCAGGTTGCCCGCCAAAATGAAGAAGGGAACGGCCAGCAGGGGGAAACTGTCAATGCCGCCGATCATGCGGTGGATCACCACATAGGGTGGCAAGGTCCCGGTCCACCAGATATAGAGCAGGGCCGAGCCGGACATGGCCATGGCCACCGGAATGCCGCCGCTCAACAAGAATAGAAAAATGATCTTCAGCATAGTGTGTTTCGCTCAGGCGTCAGTCATCGTTGTTTCGGGGCGCTCCAGCACACTGTAGCCGCGCTTCCAGTGAAAGCGCGCGACCCCGATGGCACGCCATGTCATCGCCACGAAGCCTGCCATGCAGACCGCATAGACCAGATTCATGGGCAGGTCGATCATCGTCATGCGCACATGGGTCAGCTTGTACATCATCATCAGCGTCAGCACGGCGAAGGCAACCAGGAACACGACGCGCATCACGTCCACCAGGGTGGCCATCGTGCGGGCAAACTTGTGTGGCATGAACCGGTAAAAGAAATCCACCTGGATGTGGTTGTTCTTGCTGACGCCGATGCAGGCGCCGATAAATACCACCCCTATCAGCAGGTAACGCGCAATCTCTTCGGTCCAAGCGGCTGAGTCGTTGAGAACATAACGCGTAAAGAACTGATAGAAGACGGTGGCGCCGAGCATCCAGAAGATGCCCAACGCCACCCAGGCTTCTGGTGTCGTGGCGGACAGGTCCACCGCTTCATCCTGCGCGTGGAACTCCCCGTCGTCGCCCATGATCCTGGGCCCGGCGTCGATGTCTTGCATGGCTGTGCTGACTATTTGATGGCAAGGATGCGGTCGTAGTCAGCTTGGCGATAGCCGAAATCGGTAGGCTTGGCATTTTTCAGGACAGCCTCCCGGAATGCGTTCTTGTCTACTGTGATCACATTGAGGCCCTTGGTTTTGAATTCTTCGGCCAGACGAACTTCGGAGGCAATAATTTCACGCCCGGTCTTTTCGGCCGCTTCCTGCATCACGTCGCTGAAGATTTTCTTGTCTGCATCCGATAACTTGCTCCACAGCGTTCCGCCCACAATCGTCAACAACGAATCGACGATGTGGCCGGTCAGTGAGATGTTCTTCTGAACTTCGTAGAACTTCTTGGCCAGAATGGTTGGAAGTGGATTTTCCTGGGCGTCCACGGTGCCGTTCTGTAACGCCAGGTAAACCTCGGCGAAAGCGATCGGGGTGGCATTGGCACCCAGTGATTTCGGGAACGCCAGATACGCTGGTGCATCCGGTACTCTAATCTTGAGGCCCTTCATGTCCTCGGGCTTGACGACAGGCTTGTTGGACGTCAAATGGCGGGCCCCGTAATAGTTCAGCGCCACGATGTGGTTGCCGCTCTTGTCGTCATAGCCCTTGGCGAGTTCCTTGAAAACGTCGCTCTTGGCATATTTGAGCTGGTGCTCCGAGTCGCGGAAGATGAAGGGGAAGTAAGTCACCGCAAGCGGCGGGTAGCTCGCACCGGCAAAGCTCGCGCCGCTCAGGATGATGTCCACCGTACCCAGAGTCAGACCCTGGTTGATATCGGATTCCTTACCCAGTGAGGAGGCCGGAAAGACCTGCACTTCGTAGCGGCCGCCTGTGCGCTTCTTGATCTCATCGCCGGCCCAGACAGACCACTTGTGGAAAGGCTCGGATGTTTCATAAACGTGCGCCCATTTCAGTTTGGTCTGCGCATTCGCAATACCCAATGTGCCTGCGGCACTGGTCAGTAATGTGCAGGCAACCAGTGCTTTGATCGCCATCCCTGTCAGTTCTCTTTTCTTCATGCTGTCTCCTCGGTTGGTGGTTGTGAAATTCGTGTCCGTCAGGAAGGCTTGGCGCGCAGCCAACTTGCGCTGTACCGTTTATGCGCATTCTTCAGGTGCTGGTGCATGGCGCTGCGCGCGGCCGTGGCCGTGCGCGAACGGATCGCCTTGAGAACCGCCGCATGCTCGATCAGTGCGGCGTCCCACGAGACATCATCTTCAAAGTAGTCGCCCAGACGCTCAAACAGGGCGCCATGGCGGGACTGCCAGTAGGTTCGGACGGTGTCGCGCAACACCTCATTGCCGCAAGCCTGGGCAATGGCGTAATGAAAAGCCTCATCCGCGGCACGCGGTATCTGGCCCTGTGCTGCTTCGTCGCGCATTTGCTGCAACGCATCGCTCATGAGTTGCAGATCCGGCCGGGTGGCGTTACGGGCCGCCAGGGCAGCCACTTCGCTCTCGACCAGCTCGCGTGCGCGCATCAACTGCAAGGGACCCCACTCGACAGTCTCGTTGACCTTTTTGCGTGCAACAGTCCGTCGCTTCGGTTTGAGCACATAGATGCCCGACCCGCTGCGCACCTCTACGACATTTTCCACCTCCAGCGCTATCAAGGCTTCTCGTACCGACGGACGGCTCACGCACAGTTGCTTGGCCAATTCCCGCTCAGCCGGAAGTCTGGTGCCGACGGCAAATTCGCCCGCGTCAATCAGGGAGCGTAATTGCTCCGCGATCTGACGGTACAGGCGCTGTGTTTCAATGGTCGTTATCGGCATGCGGGCTGCTCTTGATCGGTGGCATGCATTAGGGTTAATCTGAATTGGTCAGGCGGTAAGGCCAATTCATAATTGCATGATTGGCGGTAGGCAACAACCGGAAAAACCCTAGGATGGGCGGCTGAGCTTCTGAATTTCTTGATTGGGGACGCTATGAGACTCGAGGGAAAGAATGTGTTGGTCACGGCCGCTGGCCAGGGTATTGGCCGCGCCAGCGCATTGGCAATGGCAGCCGAAGGCGCTCTGGTGCTGGCCACCGACATCAACGATCAGTTGCTGGAGAGTTTTGCGGACGTCGCCAATATCAATACGACCCGACTGGATGTGACCGACAAAGTTGCGATCCAGCAACTGGTGGCACGGATCGCGCCACTCGATGTGCTTTTCAACTGCGCTGGCTTCGTCCATAACGGCACCATCCTCCAGGCAACAGACGACGACTGGAATTTTGCATTCAACCTGAATGTGCGTGCGCAGTTCTGGATGATTCAGGCGGCGCTGCCTGGAATGATTGCCAATGGCGGAGGCAGCATCATCAATATGTCAAGCGTGTGCGGCAGCCTCAAGGGGCTGCCTAACCGCTTCGCCTACGGCGCCAGCAAGGCGGCCGTAGTAGGTTTGACCAAATCGGTTGCCGCCGATTTTGTCGGGCAGGGCATTCGCTGCAACGCTATCGCGCCGGGCACCGTGGATACACCCTCGCTCGGCGAGCGCATCAATAGCTACGCCGATCCGATCGAGGCACGCAGGAATTTCGTCGCGCGTCAGCCGATGGGGCGCCTGGCTCAAGCCCACGAAATCGCGCCCATCGTGGTGTACCTGGCCAGCGACGAGTCTGTATTTGCGACCGGGCAGCTCTTCTCAGTGGACGGGGGAATGACCATATGAACCAACTTGATCTGGCCGGCCGCCATGCGGTGATCACCGGCGGTGCTACAGGGCTTGGCTTTGCCATTGCCAAGCGATTTTTGGCCTCGGGTGGCAGCGTCACACTTTGGGATCTGAACCGCGACTTGCTCTCCTCTGCGGCCGCTGAACTGGGTTCAGGTGTGCACACACTGCATGTTGATGTGGCCCAGCACCCCAACGTGGTGAGCGCGGTGCAGCAAACCCTGGCCGAAGTGGCAGCCATCGATGTCCTGGTGAATTGCGCCGGTATAACCGGCCCCAACGTCAAAGTCTGGGACTATCCGCCCGAACTATGGCAGCAAGTCATGCAAGTCAACATTACTGGCCTGTTTTATTGTTGTCGCGAAGTGCTTCCCCATATGCGCTCGCGCAACTATGGTCGTATTGTGAATATTGCCTCGGTTGCCGGGAAAGAGGGCAACCCCAACGCCAGTGCGTACAGTGCCAGCAAGGCGGCTGTGATTGCGCTGACCAAGTCGCTCGGAAAGGAGCTTGCCGATACAGGGGTGCGCGTTAATTGTGTGACACCTGCTGCCGTGAAAACCGCAATTTTTGAGCAGATGACACCTGAGCACATCGCCTTCATGCTGTCCAAAATTCCAATGGGCCGTTTTGGCATGCCCGAAGAGGTGGCGGCCATGGTGGCCTGGTTGTGCACGGAAGAATGTTCCTTTTCTACTGGCGCGGTGTTCGACCTGTCAGGCGGACGCTCGACATATTGATCCACTATGAACTTCTGGAACAGGCTGGCCTGAGCGCCCGCGAGTTCTGCCACCCACTGTTAAACACCAATCGAAAGGACAGAACGTGAAACTTGTTCGTTATGGCAACCCGGGTAAAGAAAAACCAGGACTCATCGATGCAGACGGAAAGCTGCGTGACTTGAGCGGCGTGATCAAGGACATCGGGCCTGAGCAACTCGGGGATGGCGCACTGTCCAAGCTGCGCAAACTCAAAGCGCAGACATTGCCACTGGTCAAGGGCTCGCCACGCCTGGGCAGCCCGGTCAGGGGTGTCGGCAAGTTCATTGCCATCGGTCTGAACTATGCCGACCACGCGGCCGAGTCGGGCCTGCCCATTCCGAAAGAGCCGATTCTCTTCATGAAGGCGATCACCTGCGTTCAGGGGCCCAATGATCCGGTGATGCTGCCAAAAGGCTCCAGGAAAACAGACTGGGAAGTGGAACTGGGGGTGGTGATTGGCACGAAGGCCAGGTACGTGTCGCAAAAGGACGCACTGAACCATGTTGCCGGCTACTGCACCATCAACGATATCAGTGAGCGGGAGTTCCAGATTGAGCGTGGCGGTACCTGGGATAAGGGCAAAGGCTGCGACACTTTCGGGCCACTGGGCCCTTGGCTGGTGACGCGCGATGATGTGCCGAGTCCGCAAAAGCTCGGCATGTGGCTTGATCTGAACGGCAAACGCATGCAGACCGGCTCAACCAAAACCATGATCTTCGGCGTCGCCAAACTGGTGAGTTACGTGAGTCAGTTTATGACCTTGATGCCCGGCGACCTCATCACGACCGGCACGCCACCCGGTGTCGGCCTGGGCATGAAGCCGCCGCTCTACCTCAAGCAGGGCGATGTGATGACTTTGGGCATTGAGGGTCTGGGTGAGCAGCGCCAGTTGGTCGTGCCTTTCAAGCGATAAGTCCAGCGCATTCGGGCTCGTGAAATGAAGGACCATCTCGGACTTGTTGACAGCCTACCCGACGACAGCGCGCAGGCCACCCTGATAGCGCGCGTCTGGAGCGCAGATGCAGACGGACCCGTGCTGACGCGGGTAACGGCTGACCTGGTGTTCGATATTTCAAGCGTCGCGTCGACCTGCAGCGAATTGTTGAATCTGGCTGACCCCGCAGCGGCTGTTGCCGACCTTCAGAGATTCCCGAGCATAGGCAACACCAGGGACCTGCTGGCCGACTCATCGTGGGACCGCGATGAAAGTGCCAGAGCCTGGTTCCTGGCCCCATGTGATCTGCAAGCCGTCAAAGCCAGTGGAGTGACATTTGTCGCAAGCATGCTGGAACGGGTGATTGAAGAGCAGTCCATGGGTGACGCCAGTCGGGCAGACGATATTCGCAATTCGATCGTCGAAGTCATCGGGGAAAACCTGCGCTCGGTGCGGCCCGGGTCGGCCGCTGCGCAAAAGCTGAAGGAACTCCTGATCTCGAAGGACATGTGGTCGCAGTACCTGGAGGTCGGCATTGGTCCGGACGCCGAGATCTTCACCAAAGCGCAAGTTCTCTCGGCAGTCGGAACCGGCGCCGAGGCAGGAATTCATCCAAAGTCCCACTGGAACAATCCTGAACCGGAGATCGTCCTGGCTGTCAATCGATACGGAAGAATTGTGGGCGCGGCGCTTGGCAATGACGTGAATCTCAGGGACTTCGAGGGACGCAGCGCCTTGTTGCTTGGAAAAGCCAAGGACAACAACGGCTCCTGCGCTGTGGGGCCTTTCATTCGACTTTTTGACAGCCATTTTTCGCTCGACGACGTGAGGCAATGCGAGTTGTCACTGGAGGTCAGAGGCGAGGAAGGGTATGTCTTGCAAGGCAAGAGTTCGATGGCCTTGATCAGTCGTGATCCAGAGGAACTGGTGGGGCATGCCATGGGCCCGAATCACCAATACCCGGACGGCATGATGCTGTTTCTGGGGACGATGTTTGCGCCGACTGCTGATCGCTCTGTGCCCGGGCAAGGCTTTACTCACGCTGTTGGCGACATTGTGAGCATCAGGACGCCGGTACTGGGAAAACTGGTGAATCGGATCAATCACAGCGACAAGATAGCGCCGTGGACTTTTGGAATCACGCAGCTGATGCAGAATTTGTTTATCCGGAAAATCGCTGGCCGCGACCTGTAGTGGCTGGGCCGCATCGACCAAAGCGATGCCCGAGTCCATCAAAGCACTTCACTCTTTGACCGAACCTGTCATGCCGGACACGTAGTACTCGACAAAGAACGAGTAGATGAAGGCGACCGGCAGCGAGCCAAACAGCGCGCCGGCCATCAGCGAGCCCCAGTGATAGACGTCTCCTTCCACCAGTTCGGTGACCACACCGACGGGCAAGGTCTTGATCTCGCTCGACGAGACGAAAGTCAGCGCGTAGATGAACTCGTTCCATGACAGCGTGAAGGCGAAGATGCCGGCCGAGATCAAGCCCGGCACGGCCAGCGGCAACACAATTTTGACCAGAATTTGCCAGCGCGTAGCGCCGTCGATCAGCGCGCACTCTTCCAGCTCGAACGGGATGGAGCGGAAGTAGCCCATCAACAGCCAGGTGCAGAACGGGATCAGGAAGGTCGGATAGGTCAGGATCAGCGCAAGGCGCGTGTCGAACAGTCCGAGCTGAAATACCACCGAGGCCAGCGGAATGAACAGGATTGAGGGCGGCACCAGATAGGCCAGGAAGATGCCCAGGCCAACGTGCTTGGCGCCCGAAAAGCGCAGCCGCTCAATCGCGTAGGCGGCCAGCACCGAGGCGGCCAGCGAGAACACCGTGGCGACCACCGAGACGATCACGGTATTCCACATCCACTGCGGGTACGCGGTATCGAACAGCAGCTTCTTTACGTGGTCCAGCGTGGGCGCAATCACCCAGAACGGATTGCCGTCACGCGACAGCAGTTCGTTGTTCGGCTTGAACGCTGTGATAGCCATCCAATAGAACGGAAACAGCAGAACGAACAGGAAGATGATCAGCGGCAGGTAAACCGTGACGAACTTGCGCGGCGTGGAATCGAGAAAACTCATCCCGACGGTGTCGGTTGCGCCCTTGTCTGATGCACTCATTTGTCAGCTCCGCCCTGTTGCCATGTGCGCCGCTGCAGGCCGAAATAGCTGAACATGATCGCCGCCAGAAGGAAGGGCACCATCGCGATCGAAATCGCAGCGCCTTCGCCGAGCGCGCCGCCGTTGATCGCGCGCTGGAACGCCAGCGTCGCCATCAGGTGCGTCGCGTTAAGCGGGCCGCCGCGCGTGATCACGTAGATCAGCTGGAAGTCAGTGAAGGTGAACAGCACCGAGAACGTCATCACGACCGCGATGATCGGTGTCAGCAGCGGCAGCGTGACATGGCGGAACTGCTGCCAGGGCGTTGCGCCGTCGATTGCCGAAGCTTCGTAGTACGAGGGCGAGATCGTCTGCAGGCCGGCCAGCAGCGTGATCGCGACAAAGGGCACGCCGCGCCACACGTTGGCCGCAATCACCGAGAAGCGCGCGTTCCAGGGGCTGCCGAGGAAGTCGATGTACTGGTCGATCACGCCCATTTTGAGGAGCGCCCAACTGATGATGGAGAACTGCGAGTCCAGAATCCACCAGAACGCGATCGCCGACAGGGCGGTCGGCACGATGTAGGGCAGCAGGATCACGGCGCGGAAGAACGACTTGAAACGGATGTTCTTGTTCAGCAACAGCGCCAGCCACAGGCCGAGAAAGAACTTCGCCACACTCGCCACGGTCGTGTAGAACAAAGTATTGAACAGCGCCAGTTGCATCACACTGTCCGTGGCCAGGTAGACGTAGTTTTCGATGCCGATCCACTCGCCCGGGCGTCCGATCTTGGCATCGGTAAAGCCCAGCCAGACACCCAGCCCCAGCGGATAGGTCAGAAACAGCAGCAGCAGCAGCGCTGCCGGGAGCATGAAGATCAGACCAAGCGCGTTGCGGCTGTTCTGCAGTTTCTCTAGCATGGGCGGGATTTCGTCGGCGTTCGATCAGCGCTCAGACCTTGTAGTAGCGTTCGGCGCGCTTCTGGGCGCGCTCCATCGCTTCCTTGGGTGTCTTGGAGCCGCTTACCGCCTCAGCCACCATGTTCACCACGATGAAATCAGCGCCGGCGCCCGCCGAGGCGTAGCCCAGCTTGCCGGCATAGCCGGCGGGCCGCATGTTCTTCACGCCGTCGCGGTAGGGTGTGTGCTTGGGGTCGATGGTCCAGATCGGTGATTTTTCGTAGGCGCGCAGCGGCTGCGCGATGTAACCGCCGGCCCCGGTCAGCCAGGCGTCGAATTGCTCCTGTTCCATCATGAAGCGCAGGAACTCCTTCGCAGCGTTCGGGAACTTGGTGTATTTCATGATCATCTGGTTGAAGAACAGGTGCGACTCGGTCGGCACGCCCACCGGCCCGACCGGGAACGCCGCGTGATTGATGTCAGCCGCCAACTCCTTGACCTTGGGATCGGTCGAGTTCTTGGCAGCGTAGTAGATCGAGATGCCGTTGTTGGTGACGCTGATCTGACCGTCAAGAAAGGCCTTGTTGTTGTTCGGGTCCAGCCAGGACAACGTTCCGGGAATGAAGGTTGCGTACAACTCCTTACCGTATTCGAGCGCCTTGAGCGTCTCGGCGCTGTCCACGACCACCTTGTTGTTTTTGTCCACCAGCATGCCGCCGTGCGACCACATCAGCCAGTTGCACCAGAGGCCGTCGCCGGTCGCGTTGCCCAGTGCCATTCCGCCTGGCGTGCCCTTGGCGTGCAGCGCCTTGAACATCGCGAGAAAGCCGGCTGTGTCCTTGGGAAAACTGTCGAAGCCGGCGGCCTTGACCTGGCTCTGGCGGTAAACCATGTAAGAGCCTGCGGCGCCGAGTCCAAGGCCAATCCACTTCTTGCCATCGGGCTTCAGGTAGGCCTCCACCGCCGGGTACCAGCCGCCATACTTCTTGCCCAGGTATTCGGCCAGATCGGTCACATCGAGCAACTTTTCCGGGTACAGGTTGGCATCATCGTTGGTCGACAGGATGATGTCAGGGCCGGCGCCGGTGTTCGCCGCCACGGCAGCCTTCGGGCGCACGTCTTCCCAGCCCTCGTTGTCGACGCGCACCTCGACACCGGTCTTCTCGGTGAACTTCTTCACGTTGACCATGTAGGCGTCGATGTCGCCCTGCACGAAGCGACTCCAGCGCAGCACGCGCAGCTTGGCGCCCTTTTCGGGCTTGAACGCCAGCGCCTGAGCATGAACCGCGGGCGCCCAGACGGCGCTTCCGGCGCCCAGAGTGGCAGCCGCGGCGACGCCGGCCGAGCCTTCAAGGAATTTACGACGGTTGAACTGGTTCATGGCAAGTCTCCTTTTGTGATAAATCAATTGCTGGGTGGGTGAAAAGATTCAGGCTGCAAGGCGCTTGCCGGTGCCGGCGTCGAACAGGTGCGAGCGTTGCAGGTCGGGCAGCAGGTGGATGGTACTGCCAGGGGCGAAATCGTGCCGTTCCCGGAATACTGCCGAGAGTTCGATGCCCTCGTGACGACAGGCGATGAAGGTATCCATCCCGGTGGGCTCCATCACGACGACCTCGGTCGGGATGCCGCCGGAATCGACCAGCGTCAAATGCTCCGGTCGTGCGCCGAAGATCACCGGCAGGCCGTCCTCTCCTGCCGAACCGGGCGGTGCGTCAAACCGGGTGCCGTCTTTGAGTTCGACCCGCAACGTGTCACCGGCGCGCTTGAGCGTGCCGGGCAGAAAGTTCATGGCCGGCGACCCGATGAAGCCCGCGACGAACTGGTTTGCCGGGTGGTCGTACAAATCCAACGGGCTGCCGGTCTGTTCGATCCGGCCGTCACGCATGACGACAATCTTGTCGCCCATCGTCATCGCCTCGATCTGGTCGTGCGTTACGTACACCGAAGTCGTCTTAAGGCGCTGGTGCAGTTCCTTGATCTCGCTGCGCATGGCCACCCGCAGTTTGGCGTCCAGGTTCGAGAGTGGCTCATCGAACAAAAACACCTGAGGATCGCGCACGATCGCGCGCCCCATCGCGACGCGCTGGCGCTGACCGCCCGAGAGCTGACGTGGATAGCGGTCCAGCAGGGCACCGAGCGCCAGAATATCGGCGGCACGTCCAACTTTTTCGGCGATCCTGGCCTTGTCCTGCTTGGCCAGTTCGAGCGCAAACGCCATGTTCTCGCGCACCGTCATGTGCGGGTAGAGGGCATAGTTCTGGAACACCATGGCGATGTCACGCTCTTTGGGCGGAACCCTGTTGACGACCCTGCCGCCGATCAGGATTTCGCCGTGTGTGATCTCTTCCAGACCGGCGAGCATGCGCAGCAGCGTGGACTTGCCGCAACCCGAGGGCCCCACCAGCACGGCGAATTGCCCGTCGGCGATATCGATATCAACGCCGCAGATGACCTGCGTCGAGCCAAAGTATTTTTCTATCCCACGAATCTGCACCGATGCCATGCACTGTCCTTCTTGTTTCTGTCCGGGTTATATGCTGAATCGATCAGGCCGTCTATCGGGCAAAGCACTGATCGCGGCGCTCGGACCGCAGCCTGTAAGACGAGCAAGGGATGTTCTCATTGATCAGGAAGCCTTGAGCGCTGGGGCCGGTGTGTTGAGCCGCGGCAGGTGTCGCCGCGAGGCCAGGATTTCTTCGATGTCGCGCTGGGCACCATCAATCAGCACCAAAATCGCTCTTTCGGCCTGGGCTGGTTTGCGCGCGATCACTGCATCGAGCACGGCCTGGTGCAATCGGATGGAATTCGCCGGGGCCCCTTTCTTGAACGTGGACAACTCGAAACTGGTTCGCAACAGCGCGCCCAGCGCCTTGCTCATCTGGATCAACATGCGGTTCCGACCGGCCCGCAGCAGGCCCTGATGAAAAAGGAGGTCATGGGTCACATAGTCGCCCCCATCCTTGACGGCGCGCTTCATGCCATCCAGAGCGCTGTCGAGGCGCGCAATATCTTCCTGCGTTGCACGTTGCGCAGCCAGACGCACGGATGCAGGTTCAACGACGCGCCGCAAATCCTGCAGGTCACGCAGGAATTCAGGCGTCAGTCCGGCCTTCGACTGCCATCCGATGACGTCTGAATCGAACCAGTTCCAATCCTCCTCGGGCAGCACACGGGTGCCCACCTTTGGCCCAGTCGACACCAGACCTTTGGCGACCAGCGACTTCACAGCTTCACGCACCACGGTGCGGCTGACTCCCAACTCCTCGCCCAGCAGTGGCTCTGGCGGAATCGACGCGCCCGCGGCATAACGCCCCGAGACAATCGCTTCGCCCAGGTGATCCACCGTGTTGCCGTGCATGTTCTTCATGGTTTTGTCAATCTTCACCTACTATGATATGACCATAAAGTGACGCGCTTCATGCGGGTTTTCACCAAGGCTCGCACAGAATCCTATGATGATAATATGATTAGAGAGTAAGGAACAAACCGATGACAAGCGCCAGCAAGCCCAGGAAAAAGCCCGAAGGAAATGACCCCCACGCTTCGCTGCCCCCCGCGGGGGCCAAAGGCACCTTGGGGCGGCCCGGCGGTGCTTTACGCAGCCAGCAGTGGTTTGGCCGGCAGGACCGCGACGGTTTTGTCTATCGCAGCTGGCTCAAGGGCAAGGGCATACCGGACGACCAGTTCGATGGGCGCCCGGTCATCGGCATCTGCAATACCTTCAGCGAGCTCACGCCCTGCAACTCGCATTTCCGCACGCTGGCCGAGCAGGTCAAGATCGGCGTCTACGAGGCCGGCGGATTTCCGATGGAGTTTCCCGTCATGTCGCTGGGCGAAACGCTGATGCGACCGACCGCGATGCTGTACCGCAATCTGGCCAGCATGGATGTGGAGGAAAGCATTCGTGCCAACCCGCTCGACGGCGTCGTGCTGCTCATGGGTTGCGACAAGACAACGCCTTCTCTGGTGATGGGCGCAGCCAGCGTGGACCTGCCCACCATAGGCCTGAGTGGCGGAGCGATGCTCAACGGCAAGTGGCGTGGCCAGGAACTCGGCTCAGGCACCGGTGTCTGGAGCATGAGCGAACAGGTCCGCGCCGGCACACTCAAACTGGAGGAATTTCTGGAAGCGGAAAGTTGCATGAGCCGCAGTCACGGCCACTGCATGACCATGGGAACGGCTAGCACCATGGCCTGCATGGTCGAGGCCCTGGGTCTGGGCCTGCCCGGCAACGCCGCTTATCCGGCGGTGGATGGACGACGCAATGTGCTGGCTCGCATGGTCGGGCGGCGTGCTGTCGAGATGGTGCATGAAGACCAGACGCTTTCCAAGATTCTCACGCGAGAGGCGTTCGAAAATGCGATCAAGACCCTGGCCGCCATTGGCGGTTCAACCAACGCCGTGATTCACCTGATTGCCATGGCCAATCGAATCGGCGTCAAACTGAGCATCGATGATTTCGACCGCCTGGCCAGCGACCTGCCTTGCCTGGTCAACCTGCAACCTTCCGGCGAACACCTGATGGAAGACTTTTGCTACGCCGGTGGCGTGCCTGTGGTGATGAAGGAAATCGGGCATTTGCTGCACGGCGACGTCGTCACTGCCAATGGACGGACTGTGGCAGAGAACGTTGCCCAGGCGAGGAATTACGACCCGCGCGTCATCAAGACCTTCGACGAGCCATTCAAGGACAAAGCCGGCATCGCCGTTTTGCGCGGCAATCTCGCACCGCGCGGCGCCATCATCAAGCCCAGCGCTGCCACACCGGAACTGATGACGCACAAGGGCCGGGCGGTGGTGTTCGAGGATATAGAAGACTTCCACGCCCGCATCGATGATGAGAATCTCGACATCGACGAAACCTGCGTCATGGTGCTGAAGAACTGTGGCCCCAAGGGTTACCCCGGCATGGCCGAGGTGAGCAACATGCCGTTGCCGCCAAAGATTCTGCGCAAGGGCATCACTGACATGGTGCGCATCTGCGACGGACGCATGAGCGGCACAGCCTATGGCACCGTGGTACTCCACGTCGCCCCGGAAGCTGCTGCCGGCGGCCCGCTGGCGGCGGTGCAAAACGGCGACCTCATCGAACTGGACGTCTCTCAGCGCAGAATCCATCTGCACGTGAGCGACGAGGAACTGGAGCGTCGACTTGCCAACTGGAAAGCGCCCGAGCCGCGCATGACATCAGGCTACTGGAAGCTCTACATCGACCACGTGCAGCAGGCCGACGAAGGCGCTGATCTGGACTTTCTGCGGGGCCGGCGGGAAGCCTTCGTTCCACGCGACAACCACTGACTGAGAAGACCATGATATGAAGATACTCGTGACCGGAGGCGCCGGCTTCCTCGGAGCAAGGCTGGCGCGCGAACTGCTGAAGGCCGGCCAGCTTGATGGCCGCACGATCACTGAACTCGCCATCGCCGACCTGTTCCCCCCTCCCGCAGATCTGGGTGCGGACCCCCGCGTGCGGGTATACACCGGAGCTCTGCTGGACCAGGCCGCACTTTTTGCCAGTGGTTTCGACGGCGTGTTCCACCTGGCATCCGCCGTCTCGGGTGAATGCGAACTGGACTTTGAATTGGGTTTGCGCTCCAACCTGGACAGCACCCGTGTGCTGCTCGAAGGGCTGCGCAAGGCCGGCAACGTCCCGCGGCTGGTGTTCGCCAGTTCGGTCGCCGTGTTCGGGCCCGACGCCGCCAACCCCATGCCCGAACTGGTGGGCGACAACACCCTGCCCTCGCCGCAGACCTCGTATGGCACGCACAAGCTGATGTGCGAGTACCTGATTGCCGACTACACGCGCAAAGCTTTCATCGATGGCCGCTCGGCGCGCCTGATGACCGTCACCGTGCGCCCGGGCAAGCCCAATGGCGCAGCTTCGTCGTTCTTCAGCGGCATCATCCGCGAACCCCTGGCCGGAGTGCAGACCACGTGCCCGGTCGGCCCCGAGGTCACACACCCGGTGTCGTCTCCTTCCAGCGCTGTGCGCGGTCTGATGACCGTGTTCCAGGCCAGCCGCGAGGCAATGGGTGGACGCCTGGCGCTGAATCTTCCCGGGCTCAACGTGAGCGTGGGCGAGATGCTGCAGGCGCTGGAACTGGTTGCCGGTGCAGAAGTGCGCCAGCGGGTGCGCTTCGAGCGCGACGAACGCATCGCCGGCATCGTCGCCAATTGGGCCAAGGGTTCGACCGCAGATCGCGCAGCGGCGCTGGGCATGCGGGCGGACGCCTCGTTCCAGGCCATCATCGAGCAGTACATAGCGGATTGCCGGCACCCCAGCTATCCCGCCGATGCGCTGCAGGGCCTGGACCGCTGAGCGCGGTCATGTGTGCTGGCAGTCTGGTGGCGGTCGATTGGGGCAGCTCGTCGCTGCGCGGCGCCCGACTCGCGGCTGACGGCCAGGTACTGGAAGAACGCTCCTTTGCCCGCGGCATCCTGAGAGTGGCAGAGGGTGAATTCTCTGCTGTCTTCGAGTCCTGCTTTGGCGACTGGATGCAAGGCGCGGGCGCCCTGTGCCTGATGTCGGGCATGGTTGGCAGCAAGCAGGGATGGACAGAGGCACCCTATTGCGCCTGTCCCAGCGGGTTCGAAGAAGTCGCTGCCAGACTGGCATGGGTGGTGCCGGGCCGCATCGCTATCGTTCCTGGTCTGGTCTGCGAACGCGAGGGAATTCCCGACGTCATGCGGGGCGAGGAGACACAGACCTTCGGCGCGCTGAAGCTGCTCGGAATGCAGGATGCGCTACTGGTGCATCCTGGCACGCACAGCAAATGGGTGCAGGTGCGAGCAGGGTGCATCCAGTCGTTTGCCACCTTCATGACCGGCGAGTTCTTTGCATTGCTGCGCCAGCACTCCATCTTGTCGCGCACGCTGCCGGCGAGCGACGGCGACTTTGACAGCGACGCATTTGCGCAAGGCGTGATGCTGGCGCTGCACAGCAAGAGCCTGCTGCACACGGCCTTTGGCACACGCACGCTGTCGCTGTTCGATCGCCTGAGCGCCGCAGCACTGCCCAGCTATCTTTCTGGCCTGGTGATCGGCGAGGAATTGCGTGCCCAGACGTTGCCAAGCGATGCCAAACTCGTTGTCGTCGGCTCGGAAACCTTGACTCAGCGCTACCAGGACGCGCTTGCGCTGCAGGGCATCCCCGCACAGTGCATTGGCTCTCAGGCGACCTGGGCGGGTCTGTGGGCGATTGCCCAAACCATAGCTCCCGGTTCGTTGAGCACAGCATGAACCCACAACAAAAATTCGAGTCCGCGCTTGGCAGCGTTGCGCTGGTCGCCATCCTGCGTGGCATCCAGGCGCACGAGGCGCTGGCGGTGGGTGAAGCGCTAAACCGCAGCGGCTGGACCTTGCTCGAAGTTCCGCTCAATTCACCGGATCCACTGCAGAGCATAGCGACCCTGGCACAGCACTTCCCCCGGGCATTGATCGGCGCCGGAACCGTGCTCACGTCAGACGATGTGCGCAATGTTCATGCGGCCGGTGGCCAATTGATCGTGTCGCCCAATTTCAAGCCGGCGGTGGTGCGTGAGGCCCTGCGTTTGGGTCTGGTGTGCCTGCCTGGCGTGATGACCGCCACAGAAGCCTTCGCCGCAATGGACGCCGGTGCGACGGGCCTCAAATTGTTCCCGGCGGAAATGATTACGCCCTCAGCGGTTCGGGCGCTGCGCGCCGTGCTGAGCGCAGACACCAGGCTGCTTCCGGTAGGCGGCATCACGCCGCACAACATGGGCAGCTACCTGACTGCAGGCGCCAATGGTTTTGGCATTGGCTCCGCGCTGTACCAGCCCGGCATGACAGCAGCGCAGGTGCTGACCAAGGCCATGGCACTGGTCGATGGGCTGCGCACCGCGCTGGCACAGCAACGCCATCCCAACTGATTCACCCGGCTTCACCATTTTCAAGAAAGCGAACAGTCATGACTTTCAATTCAAGAGTTGCCATCGTGACCGGTGCCGGCACCGGTGTAGGCAAAGCGGCCGCGCTCGCGCTGCTCAAGGACGGCTACAGCGTCGTGCTGGCGGGTAGGCGCTCCGGACCGCTGGCCGAGCTTGTGGCGCAAAGCGGTGTGCCGGACCGGGCGCTGGCGGTACCCACCGACGTGTCCGATGCAGATTCGGTGCAGGCGCTGTTCGACGCAGCTGTGACTGCGTTCGGCCGGGTCGATGTGCTGTTCAACAATGCAGGGGTCAACGCACCGGCAATTCCACTGGAAGACCTGACGCTGGCGCAGTGGAAGAACGTGGTGGACATCAACCTCACCGGCATGTTCCTGTGCATTCAGCAGGCGTTCCGGGTGATGAAGGCCCAGACGCCGGGTGGCGGGCGCATCATCAACAACGGCTCCATCTCGGCCACCACGCCACGCCCCAACTCCATTGCCTATACCTCCACCAAACACGGCGTGTTGGGTATGACCAAGGCGGCCTCACTCGACGGCCGCAAGTACAACATCGCCGTGGGTCAGATCGACATTGGCAACGCCGCGACCGAGATGGCGCAGCGCATGGCCACCGGCATTACCCAGGCCAATGGCGAGATCGCGATCGAACCTTTGATGGACGTGAACATCGTGGGTCAATCGGTGCTTTACATGGCCAATCTGCCGCTCGAGGCCAATGTGATGTTCCACACCGTGATGGCGACCAAAATGCCGTTTGCCGGACGCGGTTGACAGGCTGTCGCGGTTGATGGCGCCTGAAGTTCAAGACAGAGGAAACCCGTGATGACAACCAACGTAGGCGTGATCGGTCTGGGTGCCATGGGTAGCGGCATGGCGCGCTCTTTGCGCCGCCATGGCAAGCAGGTGCATGTTTTTGACGTTCGCAGCGAGGTCGCGCAGGCCTTCGCTGCCGAGGGTGGCGTGGCTTGTGCGTCAGCGGCTGAACTGGCAGCGCAGTGCCGCGTCGTGGTGTCTGTCGTCGTCAATGCGGCGCAGACCGAAAGCGTGCTGTTTGGCGCGGCTGGTTGCGCCGGCGCCATGCAGCGCGGCAGCGTCTTCGTGATGTGTTCGACGGTCGACCCGAACTGGTCGATGGCGCTGGAGACGCGGCTGGCCGCGCTCGGCATTCACTACATCGATGCTCCGATCTCTGGCGGCGCCGCCAAGGCCGCCAGCGGCGAGATGACGATGATGACGGCAGGCACGCCGGAGGCCTACGCCATCGCCGCGCCGCTGCTTGATGCGATGGCGGCCAAGGTTTACCGGCTCGGCGACAAGGCCGGTGCCGGCAGCAAGGTCAAGATCATCAACCAGTTGCTGGCCGGTGTGCACATTGCCGCAGCGGCAGAAGCCATGGCCTTGGGACTGCGCGAGGGTGTTGACGCCAAAGCCCTGTACGAAGTCATCACGCACAGCGCGGGAAACAGTTGGATGTTCGAAAACCGTATGGCGCACGTGCTGGCGGCCGACTACACACCGCTGTCAGCAGTGGACATCTTCGTGAAAGACCTGGGGCTGGTGCTCGACATGGCGCGCGCCAGCAAATTCCCGTTGCCGCTCTCCAGTACCGCGCACCAGATGTTCATGCAGGCCTCGACTGCAGGTTTTGCGCGCGAGGACGACAGCGCCGTGATCAAGATATTCCCCGGCATTGAGTTGCCCAAAAAATCATGAGCAAGCTCCTGCTCGGCTGCATCGCCGATGACTTCACCGGGGCCACCGATCTGGCCAACAACCTGGTTCGCGCCGGCATGCGTGTGGTGCAGGCCATGGGGATTCCGGCAGAGCCGCTTGATACCGACGTCGACGCAGTGGTGGTAGCCCTCAAGTCACGTACGGCGCCGGTGAAAGAAGCGGTTATGCAATCGCTAGCCGCCCTGCAATGGCTGCAGGCGCAGGGAGCGCAGCAAATCTATTTCAAGTATTGCTCCACTTTCGACAGCACGGCGCAGGGCAATATCGGGCCGGTCACCGAAGCCTTGATGGCCGCGCTGGGCAGCGACTTCACGATCGCCACGCCGGCCTTTCCCGACAACCAGCGCACCGTGTTCAAGGGCCATCTGTTCGTTGGTGATGTGCTGCTCAATGAGAGCGGCATGCAAAACCACCCGTTGACGCCGATGACCGATGCCAATCTGGTGCGCGTGCTGCAGGCGCAGTGCGAACGCCCGGTCGGGCTGATCGAATACAAGGTGGTGGCGCAGGGCGAGGCAGCCATCCGCGAGCGCATCGCCCAGTTACGGGCTCAAGGTGTGGGCGTGGCCGTGGTTGACGCCGTCTCCAATGACGATTTGATGCGCTTGGGGCCGGCACTTAAGGGCATGGCACTGGTCACTGCCGGCTCGGGCGTGGCCATTGGCCTGCCGGCTAATTTCAATATCGCACCCTCGGGCAAAGCCAGCGCATTGCCGCCGGCAAGCGGCTGGCAGGCGGTGGTGTCGGGCAGTTGTTCACTGGCGACGAACCGGCAGGTGCTGGCCTTCATCCAGTCCGGGCGACCTGCGTTCGCGATTGACGCCATGCAGGTGGCCGCGGGCGTGGATGTGGCGCGTCAGGCGTTGGACTGGGCTACACCGCTGTTGTCGCAGGGACCGGTTCTGATCTATTCGACGGCCGAGGCCAAGGCGGTCAAGGCGGTGCAGGGGCAACTCGGTGTCGAAGAAGCAGGCGCCATGCTGGAACGTACCCTGGCAGCCATTGCGCGTAGATTGGTTGAACTCGGCGTTCGTCAACTGGTGCTGGCAGGCGGCGAAACCTCAGGCGCCTGCGTGCAGGCCCTGAACATCACGCAGATGAAGATCGGACCGCAAATCGACCCCGGCGTGCCCTGGTGCCATGCGCAGAGCGCAGCCGCCAGCCCGCAGGGTCTGCACCTGACGCTGAAGTCGGGCAACTTCGGCACCGACGACTTTTTCAGAAAAGCCTTCACGAGGCTGGCATGAACGAGGCACAAGCGCGCGAAGAAATCTGCCGCGTCGGGCGCAGCCTGTTCGAGCGCGGTTACGTGCATGCGACGGCGGGCAACATCAGTGTGCGACTGGACGAGTCCGAGGGTGGCGGCTTCCTGATCACGCCGACCGACGCCTGTCTGGGTTTTCTGGAGCCGGCGCGCCTGGCCCGGCTTGATGCACAGGCGCAGCAGATCAGCGGCGAGCGTGCCAGCAAGACCATCGCTCTGCATACTCAGATTTACTGCGCGGCACTGCCCTTTGATCCGCAAACACGCTGCGTGATCCATACCCACAGCACACATTGCGTGGCGTTGTCGTTGCGCCCGCAGCAGCAGGCCGAGTTGCTGGGCGCCTTGACACCGTACTTTGTCATGAAGGTCGGCCATGTGCCGCTAATCAGGTACTACCGGCCCGGTGACCCCGCTGCCGCGCAACGGGTCGCGCAGACGATTACGCGCTATGGTCAGGCAGGTACACCGATCCGCGCCGTGATGCTCGAGCGCCTGGGACCCAATGTCTGGCACGACTCGCCCGGGGCCGCCATGGCAACGCTGGAAGAACTGGAAGAAACCGCCCGGCTGATGTGTCTCGGTGCTCTGGCACCGGGCGCCCTGTCCGATCCCCAAATCGAAGAATTGCGCCAAAGCTTTGGCGCACGCTGGTGAACCCTATGCCCAAGTTTGCAGCCAATTTGTCGATGCTCTATCCCGAGCTCGATTTTCTCGACCGATTCGAAGCCGCCGCCAAGGATGGATTCCAGGCCGTCGAGTACCTTTTCCCCTACGCCTTCGAGAGCCGCGAGATCGCGGCGCGCCTCACCGCCCATGGCTTGCAACAGGTTCTGTTCAATGCGCCCCCCGGCGACTGGGACGCTGGCGAGCGTGGGCTAGCCTGTCTGCCTGGGCGCGAGACCGAGTTTCGCGCCGGCATCGGCAAGGCGCTGGCCTACGCAGCGGACCTGAGCTGCCCGCGCATCCACGTGATGGCTGGGCTGCTGCCTGTTGGCACGCCACGCGAAGCACTGTATGCGACCTACGTCGGCCAATTGCGCTGGGCGGCAGCCGAGGCTGCTCGTCAGGGCATCGATGTGCTGATCGAGCCGATCAACACGCGTGATATTGCGCGCTTCTTTCTGAACCGCCAGGATCAGGCGCACCAGGTGCTGGCCGACGTCGGCGCGGCCAATCTCAAGGTTCAGATGGATCTGTACCACTGCCAGGTGGTCGAAGGTGACGTGGCCATGAAGTTGCGGCAGTATCTGCCGAGCGGCCGGGTCGGCCACATCCAGATCGCAGGCGTGCCCCAACGCCACGAGCCCGATGTCGGCGAACTCAACTACGCATACCTGTTCTCGGTGCTGGACGAGCTTGGTTACGCAGGTTGGGTGGGCTGCGAATACCGGCCTCTGGCCGGTCTGCAGGCGGGTGGAACGACCGCTGGGTTGGCCTGGCTCAAACCGTACTTGCAGTGACCGGTACGGTCTCGGGCATCGGTCAGCATGGTTTCCCACCTCTGAAAACGGGGAACAATCACCACAAATAGGCAACGTTCCTGCGGATGTTCCCCGCTATGTTCCCCTGCTTTTGGTCTGGCAGTCAATGGATGCCTTTGTACGCCGTTGCAACGTATCTGACTGATTCCCCAATGAAAAAGGCCGCTAACTGTATGTCGTTAGCGGCCTTTGTCAGACCTCATGGTCGGAATGAGAGGATTCG